>Ga0137385_10000007_pt1 | contig 252005 bp, 216 predicted proteins | sample SagtaG_FD_104921 | JGI IMG/M metagenome (GOLD analysis project Ga0137385, IMG submission 104921) | Vadose zone soil microbial communities from Sagehorn Ranch, Mendocino, California, USA - Sage2_R_80_16 metaG | ecosystem: Environmental > Terrestrial > Soil > Vadose zone | place: USA... | reverse complement strand
AGTGTGCGCGGGAGATTTGTTGTGGAAGGAACCGGAAAAGCAGAGCCGCGCAGCTCCCGCAGGGCGCAGGCAAAGCACCGAGCGGGTGACCGAGAGAAAGCAGGGAAAAACTGGAGGGATGGCCCGACCCAAAACTTCCCGCAAAAAGGGGACGGCATTGAGGACGCATCCAGAAAGCACCGCACCAGACAACGTCGCCTCATTGCACCAAGTTGCGACGAAGCATTCTGGCGAAAACTCGCTGGCGTAGCCACCGCATCATCAGCTTCAGCAGCCCGCTTAACAAGCGATCAGAAGCGGAAGGACTGCTCCGTACTAGCGACGGCTTAGGTCGCGCAGATTCGATGGTTGGCTTGCTCCCATCGAATTCATCTGAAGTTGTGTAGCGCCATGGGCAGTGAGATCGGCCCAGCATAACCGGTTAGCGGCTCCGATCATTGGATGCGGACGAGCCCGAGATCCGGGCTGCATGGAGGCAGCGCTTACCTGAAAAGCAGCTGCATTCACCAGGAGAACTGGGGGGGGCAGATGCAAGATCCTCAAGTGACTGGAGCGATGCCTAAGACTTCCCCAGTACCGATCGCGGTTCCCACCAAACGGATTACTTCTGCGTTGCCGACACGCGATGTTCAGATCCGTGAGATTGCGCGGACTAATCCCCTCCTACGCAAAAGAGGCCTAGGATGGGGCCCCACGCGAGATAAAAGTTCTTGCTGAAGGTCCGAGCCCGAGAGATGAAAATCGGAGATTCCCAAGTTCTTATCTCTGACTGAAACGCTCCAAACCCAGTCGCCTCTCCATGTGAAACTAAGCCGCTCGTGAGGGACAATTTCGGTGTATCTACCCATCGCGACCGGATGCGCGGCGGCCGAGTTATCCTTTCACCGGACGACCCAGGCGTTTAGGCAGCTGAACTCACCAACACAAGAAATCCTCAGACAGCTCGCGCCAAGATGATCATCTCCTGATGCACAGTGATGGCGCCCGCCTGAATGAACCGAACTCCTCGGCAAGTTCGAACTGGCTTAGCTTCAGGAGCAACCGAAGATGTGGGTAGGTGTAGTAGCTCATGTAAAGCGGTGAGATCTCTTCGACGATCAAGTCGGCTCCTCTGTGGGTCCGAATGTAGGTCCGAAAAATGAATAAGGAACCAATAACCTGGTTCACGTTGTCCACATCGTGGCGCTATCAGACATTCGGACGAACAGGTCTCAAAGTTCACACCCCCTCTGCACCACTGGCTCTGATTCACCACACCACGATTTAGCTGCTGAATGCGACCAACGGTCACTCGAAAGGGTGATTTCTGTCACCGCACAACGTACGATTCGTGACTAAAGTATGCCGCCTAATACCGTAGGACTCCAAGGTGAAATCACCGCCACGTTGGGGCCACCCGGCCAGGCGCTAATCAATCTATTAGCGCAGCGATACAAACAGGGCCCAGAACTCTGAGTTAGATGAGGGGTCGCTATGTGCGCTCGAAACCTTACGCGATCCGTCGAATTAGCTCCCATCCTTGCCGCGCTTCCGCAGAAACGACTGATTTGCTGTAAGCGCGGCACGCTCATTTTCCGCAAAGGAGAACCAGCCGACTCTGTTTACTACGTGCAGAGTGGGCAAGTGAAGATTTCCCGATCTTCTGAAAGCGGGCGCGAAGCAATCATCGGATTGCTAGCTCAAGGAGATTTTCTCGGCGAAGGATGTCTAATCGGTCAGGCCAACCGACTCGCCGATGCCACGTGCCTTGCACACTCCCGAGTGCTACGCATTGATAAAGAAGCGGTGCTCGGTCTTCTGCGCACTAACAGCGCGTTTGCTGAAGATTTCATGACGTACCTCTTGAGCCGCAATTCTCGTTATCAGGACGACCTTGAAGACCAGTTGAAAAATTCGACAGAAAAGCGCACTGCACGTGCGCTACTGCTGCTTGCTCACTTCGGGGGGAATGCCGAATGTCTGAAGCACATTCCTTACGTCAGTCCTGAGACGCTCGCACAGCTAATCGGCACGACACGCGCGCGAGTCTCCCAATTAATGAGTTCCTTCCGCAGGTCCGGCTACATTGACTACAACCGCCGCGAAATAACTGTGTACCCGTCCCTGCTAAATGTCCTTATTAGAGACGACCCCGAGACTTACGATCATAGCCGGCTATGACGAATCGCCTGAGCAAGGCACATCGCTGAACTCCGCTGCTCGCGATTTTTCCTTGTTGTGTTTGATTTCGACCACAGGCGAGCAATCTATCCCGACATACTTGGGCGCGTAAGAAGTGAATGCAAATTAGCACCGCTTTGCGATTCCAGGCGGTCGCGGACACCCCAAGAGACACCAACCTGATCAGGAGAAACAAGTATGAAACGCATGATCCTAGCAACGCTGCTTGTAGTTGCCTTAGCTTCCTTCGCACCGTTTGCGGTTGCGCAAAACGGAAACGCACACTTCATCAAGAGCGCTACAAGCGCGAGCCTCAGCGGCTCCAACCTTGTGTGCAGCTTCAAGGAAACCGGCCTTGCCTCAGGCTCAACCGAAGCGGTGACATGCAGTGCAACAGAGACGGTCACCTATGAGTGCGTAAACAACGGAGGTAAGAATCCGTCCGCAAGCAACAAGACAACAACCCAGACACAAGGGAGCGCGTCAGGTAACTTCACGGCAAACAAGAGCGGGAACATTGTCGGCTCGTTGACACTGTCGCCAGCGACCGCAAGCGATGTGGGTTTCTCCTGCCCGAGCGGACAAACGGTTACCTTCGTGTCGGTCGTGTATTCGAACGTCTCGGTCACGGACAGTACGAGTGGCGCGACGTTAGCAATTTCGGGAACTTTCTCTTTCACGAATCCGTTGGCTCCGTAACCCCAATAACCGCTGAACAATGACGGGGGATTATTCCCCCGCCAATCTTTTCTCTAACTGGAACGATTCTTGGTGTTGCTACCGAGGATTGATTGTGCGTACACCACGGTTGTTCATTGCGTTCGCGATCGCTGTCACCTTAACGGCAACGCTCAACACGCTCGCACAAACTGCGCCCAGGATTGAGATTTCTGGATCAATAGTAAGTGGACAAACCAAGTTACCCGGCGCCGTGCTGACGGCAACGAGTGTCGTGAGCGGCGAGTCCACCTCCGCAGTATCGGACGATGACGGGCGCTATCTGTTGGTCGTAAGTGCGCCCGGGACTTATCTCGTTCGCGTCGAACTGTTCGGTTTCTCACCAGTGGTACGCGAGGTATCGCTAAAGGCTGCGGACCCAGCACACCCTGACTTCCGTCTCGCGCTCGCACCGCCGAAACGCGACACTGCGGTTCATCCTCAAGGCCGGCAATCCGCGGAAACGCAAAACTCCCAAAGCGCACGCGAGGACCGTCACACCACTGCACTAGCGTCGCACAAGTCGCCGTCTGCGGTAGATCAGGCGACGGAATTCAGCGTGATTAACGGTCCCATGGCAGACACAGTTTCAGCGGCGGAACGAGCGCTGCATGAAGGGCGGCCGCACCGATTTCCTGTGCACCTCGATGCATCGTACGAAGCGGCAAACTCGGCCCTCGACGCCAGTCCTTACGCCCTGCATGGGATCGCAGTTGGCAAGCCCGAGTACGCCGACAACAGCTTCGGTGCGACTGTTGGAGGCGCGCTGCCGTGGTTGAAGAAGGGCACGACACGGTTATCTGCTGGCTACTCACGCACTAGCACCGGAACTCCGTTCAGCGGATACGCGACGGTGCCGACGGCCGCCATGCGCTTGGGCGACTTCTCCGCAGCAGCCGCGCTCTCCGGAACGGGCACGAATCAATCCACAATTTTCGATCCGAAGACGGGCGAGCCATTCCCGGGCAATCGCATCCCGTTAGACCGGATTAACCAAGCAGCCGGGGCGCTGCTTGCATATTTTCCGATGCCGAAACAGGACGGTGCCGCGCAGAATTTCCACTTCGTAAGTGCTACACGAAATAGAAACGATGCTTTCAGCGTTTCGCTGTCGCATGCGCCCCCCATGCAGACGGATAACAGAAGGAACGCGCCGTTTCGGAATAGTTGGACCGCCGCGCTCGCATACCATCATTCGACCGCGGACGCGCCCAACATATTCCCGTCGCTCGGTGGGAACAGCATCAGCCGCGGCTCGACTGCCAGCATCAGCCATACGCTGACTAGGAGTTCCTTCGCTAACAGTTGGCGGCTGGCGTTCGATCTAACGTGGTCGCGTACGCTAAACCGCGTCCGCACTGACGTGGCGGCCAACGCCGGCATCGCGGGCGTCTCACATGACAGATTTGACTGGGGTTTGCCAGCCATCGATCTGGCCCATTTCACTGGGTTGCGCGACGTCCCGCCGGGACTCCGTGCCGATCAAAACCTCAAACTTACTGATGCAGTCAGCTGGACTCACGGAAAGCACAACCTAAAGTGGGGAGGCGAGGTCAGCCGGTTGAATTTTCGTCTACGACGTAGCAACGATGCAAGTGGCGCGTTCGCGTTTACGGGTTTTGCGACAGCTCAGTTCGCCAATGGTGTCCCTGTACCGGGTACCGGATCCGATTTCGCTGACTTTCTGCTGGGCTTGCCACAGAAGACGCACGTGCAGTTTTCGGATTCCCCGTTTTCGTTTACTGGCCACGCTTGGAGTGTGTACGTGGAAGACGACTGGCGCGTGTCCAACAGCTTTACGGTGGACTTGGGCGTTCGCTACGAATACGTCTCCCCGTTCTCAGAGGCCCACAACCGCCTCGCCACACTGGATGTCGCACCTGACGTTTCGGAGGTCAGACCGATCCGCGCCGGACACATTGGGCCGTTCACTGGCCGGTACCCTCGCACGATCGTCTCGCCCGATACGAACAATGTCGCACCACGAATTGGCATCGCGTGGCGCGCTGCCGAGCGACTCGTTGTCCGAGTTGGTTACAGCATCAGCTACGATCCAAGTGTCTACAACATGCTCGCCACTCGGCTAGCATTCCAGGCGCCCTTCGCCGTCGAGAACAGCGGGATCGCCAATTTCGGCAAACCGCTTACGCTCCAAAATGGGTTCCATGCCGTACAAGCCGATACGGTCACCAACAGTTTCGCCGTCCGCAGAAGCCTACCTCTCGGATATGCACAGGTCTGGGTTCTTGAGTTAGAAAATGAACTGCCCGCAGGCCTTGTTTTGGTAACGTCCTACACGGGAACGAAGGGAGCCCACCTCGCGTTGCTACGAGCACCGAACCGGAGCGCTACGGGCCTGCTTCTGCCAGAGGTCGCCCCCTTCTTATTGCAGACCGGCGAAGGTTCCTCGATGCTGAACGCTGCTAGCGTCCGGGTGCAGAAGGCGTTGGCGCACGGGTTGTCATTCGGCGCAACGTACATGTTGTCGCGGTCTGTTGATAACGATCCGGCATTGGGAGATGATATCCCAGTAGCCCAGGACGATTCCACGTTTTATCGCGACCGCGGCTTGTCAGCGTTTGATCAGCGGCATCGCCTTACGATTGACTACCAGTATGTGCTGCCATTTGGACGTGGCAGGCCCTGGCTGTCGGAATCCGCGGTCGGGGACAAAGTGTTGGGCGGTTGGTCGGTTACGGGAGCACTGCGTTATGCCTCCGGATCTCCATTCACTCCGCACGTGGTGGGCGATTACGCTGACGACGCGAGTGGTGGGTATGGCGCCTTGCGTCCGGATCTAACGGGCGAGGCAATCCAGCTAACGAATCCGACAGTTGATCACTTTTTCAATGTGAATGCATTTCGCGCGCCGAGTGCGGGCCAGTACGGCAACGCGGGGCGGAACACAATAACTGGACCGCACACGTTTACTTGCGATGCCTCGGTTACGAAATCGTTCGTCGTCGCTCAACAGCATTCTCTGGAGTTCCAGGCGCAAATCACGAACCTGCTTAATACGCCGGAGTACACGCACATTGATTCCAACGTTAATTCGCCGACATATGGTCAGATCACCAACGTCGGTAACATGCGCGCAATCCGCCTTAGACTGCACTACTCGTTCTGATGACGCAAAGCATCTCGCCAATTCGTTGGATCGTCTGCGTAGCCGTGCTGCTGGCGTGCGCGCCTCTAGCTACAACGCAAGAACCTAACTATACGTTCCGCGCGTCTTCGGATCTGGTGCAGATCATCGTCGACGTGCGCGACCGCAACGGCCGGTTCGTTCGCGGTTTGACCAGGCCTGACTTCGAACTTGTTGAAGACGGTCAGCAACAGCAACTGACAGCCATTGACGTAGAGACGGTGGGAGAACCACCAACGACTGGAGCGCGTCATGCACTGCAAAAGATGCCAGTGGATGTCCCCCTCTTGACATCAAGCGAGACAGTTTTACCGGGCGCATTGAAGGGTGTGCGGCTGGTAGTGCTCTTCTTCGATTTCACATCGCTCGACGTTGATGATGCCGCACGGTCGTTACGTGCGGCTGAGGCCTATGTCAACACCCTTTCTGAGGATGACCGCGTAGCCATCGTAAGTCTGGCGGTGAAGCTCGAGGTACAACAGGATTTCACACGCGACGAGTTTGCACTCAGACGCTCCCTGCAACGGCTGCAGGGCCTAAGCAGGTTAGTAGTCGATAGCGCACAGAGTGACGGTCCTGACGGACTCCTGTTTCATGCTCGCGGCCGCTTGCGATCACTACGTGTGCTCTCGACCGCACTTGCCAAGGTTCCACAGAGAAAATCGGTCGTGTTCTTTGCAGGCAAAGCCGCGTCAGATTCTGACAATGCAAGCATCACCCTTACGCTGGCTGCCGCGTTGCGGGCAAATGTGAGTTTCTACACAACTGCTGCCGGCGGTCTCGCCGCCACGCCTCCACTTGGAGGTGCTGCAACGTCCGGCAGTTTCGGTACCGCTGTGCTCTCCGGGACGGCCGTTGTCAACGTAACAAATTCGACTGACAGTCAGGCGTTGTTGTACGCCCTTGCACGCGGTTCCGGAGGTCGTACATTCTCCAATTCCAACGATCTTGTTCGGCCCTTTCGAGCGATTGAGAGCGATACGTCCGAGTACTACATCCTCAATTACCGCAGTTCCAATGCGAGACGCGACGGACGGTTCCGCCGGATCTCCGTGCGGGTGCACCGGCGCGGTTTGCATCTGAGATACCAGGCGGGCTACTACGGCCCCCGTTCCGAGATCGCCGAAAGCTCCCGTGATGTTGATCGTATCTTGGCAGAGGAACTGGTGGCCGATCTGCCCGCGAGCGGCCTACCCGTGTTTGGGTTCGCACAATACGTGCGCACCGACCGCGAGTCGTATTACGTGCCGATTACGATCCTGCTCTCTTCCAGATCCCTGTCATACGGCGGCGTCGCAGCCTCCGCGACAGTTGTGCTGGCTGTGGTGGACTCACGGGGACGCTTGGTTCGCAAATTACACGACGTAATCCCCGCCAGCACAGTCCCGCAGCAATTTGACCGCGCTCTGCAGTATGATACGGCAACCGAACTCCCGGCAGGTGAATACCACGTGCACTTGGTCGTCGTGCAGAACGGAAACGGGAAGGTCGGGTCCTATAGTACTCTCGTGCGATTGCCGCAGGATGGGCGTTCTCCCATGGTGGTCAGTCCGTTGCTGAGTGGCACTCTAGCGATCGCCAGTTCCACATTACCCAAATCGCCGCTGGTCGTAAATGGAACTCGGCTCGTCCTGAACCCTCTTGCGGAATATAAGCAACAACAACGTTTCACAGTGCAGTACCAGGTTGAGTGCGGCCTAGATACACATGCCTGTGACGCCAGCCAGATTGAATCTTCTGTGCAGTGCTTCTCTGGAGATCAAAGCGTATTCAAGACTGTACCACCGCCCAGCAGGGTGTCTGGAGGCATCGCGGTGTTTCGCGTAGAGTTCCCCGCGAATAGCTTGCCCGCGGGAACATATACCTGCAGAGTGACGGCGATTCATCCTCAGTTGCGGGCGTTTGCTTTCGGCGCGACGCGACTTACGGTTCGCATTGCAAGCGGAAGCTCGACCTCTCCTTAGGTCCAAAGCTCTATAACGGAGCAGCACCAGTAAGCTGCCAAACACGGTAGCGACAGCAAGTTATTTTCAGCTAAATCCGAGGTTTTCGGGCTCGGAAACACATTCCCGTTTCTTCTTTTTTTCACCACAAACGCGGCAAAGAGCAGGCCAATGGCCCCCAGTAGTGCGATCAGCGATAGCACACTCCACACAATGGCATCGGGAATCGCCCGATTTCCGACGAGTGGCTTGGCGGCCAGTTATTGGTGTAGGAGTGTTGCCGGCATGCCTGAGGGCCGATGAGGCCGGGCCGACCAGCTAAAGAAGGCGATCAGTTGGCGACTTTGCTCGGGGTCCCGAATGGCGTTTGGCCGAAGACCAATATACGCGAACCATCTCGCAGAATGCACCAGAGTGAAGGACACGAAATTATCCGCTCACCCATTGAATTAGTACCGGTAAACGTTAGAACCCTATCGATCCTGCCGGGAGCGATTTGAACATTTGGTGCAAGCGGTTGTCATATTAGCGGCGTTGTAGGCTACGCATTGCAGTAGCCTCGGGCCGGTCATCTGTGATTGTTGAGCAAATCGCGGTTCACAGTCATGACATAGTAGATTCCGTTCAAGTCCGCGATCATATCTCGAAAGAACTCACGCATCGCAGGCTCAGAGTAGTGGTCATCTCGAAGGTCCTGCATCTCACGTGTGAGCGCGAGATCGAGTGATTCCTGGGGGGATTTATAAAGACAAATACCGCCAAAGACATTCCAGTGACGACTCTTGTCAAAGCCATCTTCCTTGTTGCCGGGGAGAAGAAAGTTATCGAACGCCAGCGAACTGGGGAGCGACTCGCGCGGTATCGATTTCACCCAGAGAAATGGAATGCGAATAGCTTCGTCGAGTAGTCCCACCGCTTTCTTCTTGTCGCCGCCCTTAATGAGGAGTGCTTCTCTGAACAGAAGCTCCATCGGAAGATTGTGATTCATCTCGTCTGTGTCTGTGAGCTTGCGACTTGTTCGTGAGACAGCACGCAGGTAGCGGGGATCATGCTGCGCGAAGTTGATGAGCGCACGAAAATCCTCATCTTTGGCAGAGCTTTTGTAGTATTGCCATTCGGAACGCTGGAGGTAGTTTTGGAGATGAGTCAGGTTTCTGGCAGGGGGAAGCGTCTCGAATTCGTATGTAAGTCCAAGGTCTGTTTGAAGATGACCTGAAACGACTTTTAGCACCGCTTGCCACGGCTGCTTGCCCGCCTTGAACTCAGTGTAAACAGGCGAATTGAGCGTTTCACGAAGGTGATCGCGGAAAACCAGAATCTTCAGTGGAAATGCCGGTTGATTCCGCTCGGTGAGTGTTTCGGCATCTTCGACTCCGTCGATTAGGGCAAGGAGCAACTCGAAACGTTCACCATGTTGCTGAAGCGTGTTCATGCGCGCCAATTTCTGGGAAGCGTATTCGCGCTCTATAGGGAGCAACCGTGGCTCCCGCTTCCGCCAGTCCTGATCAAAACGGATGGCCTCCGCGTAGATATCGGCATCGAGTGCTTCAGAGTATGAGCTTGCGCTCACGGGTGGACGGAGACTTGGGAGCCAGCTCAACACCGAATTGCCCGGGGTCGGGTTGGGAAGAGCCCAGCGCGGACGGGGATAATATTCGGAGAGGCTGACGTATCGATAGAGTTCTCGGGGACGGGGAAACGGCTCACCTTTGGCCAGCGCGGCCTCTTCCGCCGCATAGGGGTCGCTCCGTGACGCGATAAGGGCGCGAAGAATTCTGATGTCCTCTTCGTCTATCAACCCATTTTGATTCATGTCGATCTGAAGTGCTACAGAATCGGAGAACGCAAATGGATCCTTGAGAAAGGAATCAAGTATCTTCAGGTCGTTGTCAGTCCATCGGTCCTGCTTCTTACCCATGCAAGTTTGTTTCCGAGGAGAAGAGTAGAGTGCGGGTTTCGATATGCCAGCTTCGAGCGCACAAACCCAACAGCGGCTGGGATGGCACCCGACCGGCCCTGGCCTGATTGTCGATCTCGAAAACATGCACTATTCCACATCCTGAACAATGGAGGAGAGCGTATAAGACGCAACTGATGCGGTTCGGTGCAAGCGCGGCGTTCGCGCAGGGCCTTGTGGTAATGCTCGAAGCTAAGAACAACGGCTTGGTAAGTTCCCGAATGGTTTTGTTGAAGCTTTCTCTCTTATCATTACATCTGAACAAACAGCCTGACGGACCTGCGATGATGAGTACCGATGGATCTGCCGAGTTCCACTTTGACACGCGAGAGCGCATGAGCGCTGCATCAATAACGGTCGCAGAGCCGTATAGGGATCGTTATGAAGCGTTATTGCGCGCGACTCATGTGATCGGCTCGTGCGACGATTGCGACGGGGCTGGCGATGTGCTCCTCACAGCGCTGCTCGAGGTTGTTCCCTTTGACTATTTACAACTTGTCGCGTTTGAACAAGGAACCAATACAGTCGAATGGCATCTGCTCTATGCGAATGGCAGAAAGCTGGATCTGCCTCTGGCAGAGGTTGTGGTGGAAAACACTCCAGTCGAGTTGGTGCACAACTCTCAACAGGTCTTCGTAAGCGGGGACTGGAGGCAGGAAACCCAGTTTGCGAAATATGGCGAGTTTCTCAACGAACGAGGGATTACTTCGACCTGCTGCCTGCCGCTTGCCAGAGGAGATCGCCGCCTGGGGGTGTTGAGCATAGGCAGTTCGCGGCCCCATGCCTATCCTGCGGACGAGGTCCGGTTCCTATCCCTGGTGGCCGATCAGATTGCACTGGCGATCGATGCGGCGGTGAATTTCTACGTCTCGCGTCAGGCACAGGATCGGCTGACCATGATCCTTGACCTCACCAATCAAGTTGTCTCCAACCTAGATCTTCACGACCTCCTGCAATCCATCTCCGCCAGTGTTCGCCGGGTGATGCAATGCGATGCTGCGAAGATTTTGTTGCCCGAACCAAATGGTAAGGACTTGCGGGTCCATGCTCTCGATTTTCCAGATAGCAAAGGCCCTCTCACTGACACTGCAATGATCTGCATTGAGGGTTCGGTGCCGGGTCAGATTTTTCGAGGTGGAAAACCGTGGGTTATGAACCGGCTGGATCCGGCCACCGCACCGCCTGAACTCTGTGCCAAGGCCGCGGGAGAGGGGATGAATTCGTTCTGTGCTGTGCCTCTGGTAAGCCGGGATCGTGTGCTCGGCGTGCTGGCGGTGGCGAGTCGAATTGAAGGTGCGTTTGGGGAGGCGGAAGTCGCTTTTCTGTTGCAGGTCGCGAGGCAGGTTGCGATTGCGGTGGAGAATTCGCTGGCGTACGGAGAAATCGCCGACCTCAAAGACAAACTCGCGCAGGAAAAGCTGTATCTGGAAGAGGAAATCCGCGGCGAGATGGACTTTGAGGGAATCGTTGGACAAAGTTCGGCTCTCCGCCATGTATTAAATCTCGTGGATACCGTGGCTCCCAGCGATTCCACGGTGCTGCTGCTTGGCGAAAATGGAACCGGAAAAGAGTTGATCGCGCGCGCGATCCATGAACGCAGCCGTCGCAAAGAACGGACCTTTGTGAAGCTCAACTGCGCGGCTATTCCGACGGGACTACTTGAAAGTGAACTGTTTGGACACGAACGCGGCGCTTTCACCGGTGCAATTTCACAGAAGGTCGGACGACTCGAACTCGCCGATCAGGGATCGCTGTTTCTGGACGAGGTCGGAGACATTCCCCTCGACATCCAGCCCAAATTGCTCCGAGCTTTACAGGAACGTGAGTTTGAAAGATTGGGAAGCACTCGAACCAAGAAGGTCGATATACGACTGGTGGCTGCCACCAACCGCGACCTTGAAAGAATGATCGAGGATCGAGAGTTCCGCAGCGACTTGTACTATCGGCTAAACGTTTTTCCGATTCGCATCCCGCCTTTACGCGAACGCCCCGAGGATATTCCACTGTTGGTCCGCTACTTCACACAAAAGTATGGGCGGCGCATGGAGAAGCAGATCGAATCCATCCCCGCCGATGCCATGAAGAAGCTCTCGAGCTGGCACTGGCCTGGGAATATTCGTGAGCTGGAGAACTTCATCGAGCGTTCCGTGATCCTCACCCACGGCCCGGCGCTGCAGGTTCCGATCAGTGAGATGGCCGGCAATGGCCGAAGCGCTCCCGCGTCGGGCACGCGCGAAGCCAATGATCGGGATGAGATCGTTCGCATACTGAAACTTACCCGCGGGCGAGTAGCAGGCGCCGACGGCGCCGCAATGCGGATGGGCATCAAACGCACCACGCTCATCGCACGCATGAAGAAGCTCGGTATCGATCCGCGACGAGTATCGTAGCTTTCGGTATTTTTTAATTCTCTCCACAAACTGCATTAAGCAGGGCTCCTACGCGTCTTCATCGCGTCTAGCTTCCACCACTCGTTTCCGTGGGTACTCTGTCATCCATTTTGACAGTGTCAATTTTGACGTTGACATTTTTGGACATCATACGAAACCAGCGCTCTTCCCCGTCAATGCTTTCATCACTTTATGGGAAGGATTCGGGTGCTCCGCTTCGGCACGCAGGTTGCACTGTACTCAAGCGTTGCAAACACCGATATGTTCAAAATTTCCACGATCGATACCCGATACAAACGCAGGCTAGTGGTGGAAGGAAAGCTTATGGCCCCCTGGGTGAATGAGCTTCACACCAGCTGGAAAAACGCGGCCCAGAACCTCGATGGCCGCAAATTGGTTATCGACCTGAGCAGCCTTACGGTAATCAGCCGCGAGGGAGAAGACGCGATCTTTCGCTTGATGAAAGACGGAGCAAAGTTTTCCTGCTGTGGCGTCTTCACACGGCACGTTTTGAAGTGTCTGGCGAGGAATTGCCATAGCAAGCCTAGGGATGACGCGGAACCGGATTCACTGCAGGAATGAACAGGTTAATCACTACGGAGGTTACTGTGCCGGACACAAAACAGATCACGAAAACCAATCCCTATGCAAGCGTCGCCGATTTTCAACGCATCTTTGACGAGGACATGAATAGTTTGTATCTGCTCTCGCTCTTGTTAACCGGGGCTAGGGAGAAGGCTGAGCAGTGTTTCATCTCAGGCTTGCAGGAAGCAACCAAAGAGAATCCGGTCTTCAAAGAATGGGCACGATCTTGGGCTAGGCGAATGATCGTACTGAACGCCGTGCGAGTCATGGAACCGCGGCCAACGGCGGGGAGCGGCGGTTCGAACTCCGCGTTGCTCAATACGCTGTCCGCGGAGCAGCGGCCGTTTGCCGCGATTCTAGAACTCGAACCGTTTGATCGCTTCGTATACGTAATGTCGGTTCTAGAGCGCTATTCCGATCAGCATTGCGCCGTCTTCCTAGGCTGCAGCAGACAAGACATCCTAACCGCTCGGAGTCGTGCACTACAGCAGACCGGAAAAGCAGTAACACCGCATGAACACAGCGACTCTGAATCTGGGCAACTAAACACTCCACTTTTGGCGACTTTGGCGTAAGTAAGCGCGCATTCAGTATTCAGTATGAGGATGGTAATGAATAAGACACATAACACTTCAGGGCTGCTCTACGGATCGATTTCATCTGCGGCTTTACTGTTGTTGCTGCTGGCGACAGCGGGTTGCAGTAAAAGCAATGTTCAAGCGGCTCCGGCAATGCCTGCACCGTTGGTGACCGCGGTGAATGCGACTGCCCAGGATGTCCCCCATTATCTGGACGAAATTGGCAGGAACGCAGCCTTTGAGTCCGTAACCGTCACACCGCAGTTGGCGGGACGTATTGTCGAACGGCATTTCAGCGATGGCGAAAATCTCAGAAAAGGGCAACTGCTGTTTGTCATCGATCCTCGACCCTACAAAGCACAGCTCGACTCGGCAAAGGCGAGCCTTGCGCAGGCAAAAGCTGCCCTTGATCTCGCCAAGATTCAATTCGCCCGCGACGAGGAAATCATTGGAACCCGAGCTATCTCCAAGCAAGACTACGACACTAAGAAGAACACGGTCCAGGTGGATCAGGCACAGGTAGAAGCCGCAGAAGCAGCTCTCGAAACTGCAAAGCTTAACCTTGAGTACTGCTATATTCACTCACCAATCGATGGCAGAGCGGGAGCGCGCCTAGTGGATGTAGGCAACGTGGTGCAAGCAAACTCCACAGCCCTGCTATCTATTCAGCGTCTCGATCCCATCTATGCGACGTTCACTGTTACCGAGAGCGATCTTCCAGAAGTTCAACGCCAAATGTCGCGAGGCTTGCTGACAGCCTCTGTGCGGCTCCCTTCCGATGCGGAGGATGCGGCCAAGTCCGGACGTATCGAGTTCCTCGATAACGCTGTGCAGAACGGAAGCGGGACGGTCAATCTCCGTGCCACTCTGAGCAATCCCGATCATCACTTTTGGCCGGGGCAATTTGTGGACGTAAAACTCGTACTGAATACAGCGAAGCAAGCTGTGCTCATTCCGAATGAAGCGACACAAATCAGTCAGCAAGGACCATTCGTCTACGTAGTGAAGCCGGACGATACGGCGGAGCTCCGGCAGGTTAAGTTAGGCCAACGCCAGGGCAACAGTGTCGTTGTGACCGAAGGCTTAGCCCCGAATGAACGCATCGTGCTCGCCGGACAAATGTTGGTTCGTCCTGGCGCGAAAGTACGAGTCGATTTCAATACTCCGAATGCTGCGCCTTCGAATGCGGAGAACCCGAACGGGAAGAAAGCAGCCCAATCATGAATCTCTCGGAAGCTTTCATCCGCCGTCCGGTGATGACGATTGCGCTCACCGTCTCGGTCATTCTGTTCGGAGTGTTTGCCTACAGGCATCTGCCTGTCAGTGACCTGCCATCCGTTGATTATCCGGTGATCCAAGTGCAGGTCAACTATCCGGGAGCCACGCCGGAGACCATGGCCAACAACGTGGCCACGCCGCTCGAGCGTCAGTTCATGCAGATTTCTGGGCTGGAACTGGTCACGTCCAACAACGGTCAGGGACACTCCAGCTTTGTCCTGCAGTTCGACCTGTCCAAGAGCCTTGATGCGGCAGCGACGGATGTGCAGGCCGCCATCACGCGTGCTCAGGGACAGCTACCGGTAGACCTTCCCAGTCCTCCCACGTTCACCAAAACGAGTCCCAACGATCAGCCGATCGAGTACATTGCGCTGGTCAGCGACACGGCTACGGAAGGACAACTCTACGATTACGCCAACACACAAGTGGGCGAGCGTATCAGCATTCTGTCGGGCGTCAGCCAGGTTGCGGTTTACGGCACGCAATCGGCTGTACGGATCAAGGCCGACCCATCGGCGATGGCGGTCCGCAACATCACTATGGAAGATCTGACCAGCGCGATCAAGAACGGAACTGCCTACACAGGCGCAGGCCAGATCGATGGACCTCATCGCAGCTTTCTGCTGCAGCCGCAAGGGCAACTGGCTACCGCGGACGAATACAACCAACTCATCGTCGGACAGAGCAGCGGCTCACCCGTGTACCTGAAGGATGTTGCCAACGCCAGGCAATCCGTTCAGGACGAGCGGATCGACATGCGCTTCTGGGTACGTGGATACCCCCAGCCCGGAGCAACCGTGGTGGTCGCGGTGTTTCGGCGGGCAGGGGCGAACGCGGTTGATGTGGCAAAATCTGTGGGAGATCTAATCCCCACCATTCAGTCGCAGCTTCCATCTTCTGTTCTTCTGGTGCCTGCGTATGATCGCTCGCAAACCATCGTTGGCAGCATAAAAGATGTGCAGGTTACGCTCTGGATCGCCTTCGTCCTGGTGGTCACGGTCATTTTCATCTTTCTTGGCAGAACTACCGACACGCTGATTCCCGCGGTGGCACTGCCCTTGTCACTATTTCTGACGTTCATAGCGATGCGTCTGCTGGGCTACAGCCTGGATAACCTTTCCCTGATGGCTCTTACCCTGGCGATTGGGTTCCTCGTGGACGATGCCATAGTGTTTCTCGAGAACACCGTCCGCCTGATGGAGCAAGGACAGAACGCCTTCGAAGCATCGTTGAACTCGGCCAAAGAAATCAGCTTCACCATCCTGGCTATGACGCTTTCGTTGGCCGCGGTCTTCATCCCCTTGGTATTCATGAGCGGCCTCATGGGCCGCATCTTCCGTGAGTTCTCAATCACCATTGTGATCTCGATTTTGGCCAGCGGAGTTGTTTCGCTTACTCTCACGCCTTTGATGACCTCCAGGCTGCTTGGTAGGCGCGGTGCAGACGTAAAGAAGACTTGGATGGAGCGGGTCTTCGGCGCCTTCGAGCATCGAGTGCTGGACGTCTACGGACGATCACTATGGTTCTTTCTTCGCAATCGCTGGGTCTCGGCGCTGACCTGGGTGGTCTGCCTGATTGGAACCGTGTACCTCTTCTCGGTGGTTCCGAAATCGTTCCTGCCGGTTGGTGACAGTTCGTTTGTCCGTGGCGTGCTGGTCGCTCAGGAGGGCTCCTCGCCCGAGCAGATGCACGCGTACCAAACGCAGGCGGAAAAGATCATGAAGGCGAATCCTGCGGTGCGTAGCACCTTTACGATGAGCGGAAATGGACAGTTCATGGGATCGAATCAGGCGTTCCTGATTGCGTTTCTGAAACCGCCGTCGCAGCGTCCTCCCATTGCGCAAGTCGCAGGGCAGTTGATGGGCGGAATCGGCAACGCAATACCAGGTACCATTGCTTTTCTGCAGCCCAATCCGGCCCTCGAAATCAGTACCGGTGCAACTGCCAATGCACAAGGGCAGTTCGCCTATGCGCTTTCCGGCATCGACGCCAACGAGGTCTACGGCACGGCAGCCAAGATGATGGCGAAGATGCGGGAATATCCCGGCTTTCTCTTCGTGAATTCCGATCTCTACAATCACACGCCGAACCTGCAGGTCGACATTCTGCGCGAGCAGGCCAAGTTGTATGGCGTGTCGGAGAGCCGCATCCTTACTCTTCTGCATGACGCTTACTCGCAGAATTACAGCTATCTGATCAAGAAAACAACCGATCAGTATCAAGTGATCCTGGAAGTGGCAGATGATCAACGTTCCGCGCCCGAGGACCTGGGAAAACTCTATATCAAGAGTGACGATGGTCAGCGTATGGTTCCGCTCAATGCGATCACCAGTTGGCATCCCCTTCTCGGACCGCAGGCGGTCAACCATATCAATCAGTTCACCAGCGTGACCATGTTTTTCAATCTAAAACCCGGTTATGCCATTGGACCAGCCACCCAATTTGTCGAAGGTACGGCGAAGCAGATTCTGCCCTCCGGGGTAGTTGGAGAACTGCAAGGCGAGGCGCTCACATTTCGCAACATGGTCCGGGACCTCGCGGTGTTGATGCTGGTCGCAGTGTTCGTCATGTACGTGATCCTTGCGATTCTCTATGAGAGTTACCTGCACCCGCTGACCGTGCTCTCGTCGTTGCCGGTGGCGCTGCTTGGCGGCCTACTCACGCTATGGCTGTTCAATGAGGAAGCCTCGCTGTATGCCTATATTGGCATGTTCATGCTGATGGGCATCGTGAAGAAAAACGGAATCATGATTGTTGATTTCGCGGAGCAGCGAGTGCGGCAGGGAATTGCAGACGACCAGGCAATTCACGAAGCCAGCATGGAGCGCTTCCGTCCCATCATGATGACGACCATGGCAGCGCTTCTTGGCGCGATGCCGATAGCGCTGGGCTACGGCGCAGATGGAGCGTCGCGTCGGCCACTCGGCTTGGTGGTCGTCGGCGGCCTTGTCGTCTCGCAGTTCATCACTTTATTTGTTACGCCTGCGATCTATCTCTATCTCGAAGAATTTCAGGAGAAGGTGCTGGATCGGATTCCCTTCTTCCGATCGAAGCGCGAACTGACGCTATCTCCAACTCCAGCCTATGGGCTGCAGGAAGGAACCGGCGACTAATCCCATGACTCAAAGCCTGAGACACAATCACCTCCTATCGCTCGCTCTCTGTTTGGGCATGGCAGCGCTTACCGGCTGTGCGGTCGGACCAAACTACAAGCGGCCCACAATAGAAGTTCCAGACGAATACCGGGCGCCGGCCACGCTCTCAACTGAAGGATCGGCGCCTCATAGCGACTCGAAACCGGCAAGCAACGGCACATCAGCCGCGGACAAACCAGCCGCGTCGTTAGGCGACGAAGATTGGTCGAAGGTCTTTCAAGACCCCGAACTACAGCGCCTGATCCGCAGCGCTCTCAAGAACAACTATGACGTTCGCATAGCCGCCGCCCGGGTTTTGCAAGCCCAGGCACAACTCGGAATCACGCGCGCTGATCAGTATCCCTCTCTCGGAGCGGGCGGCAACATCACGAGCCAGAATAGCCCCCAGATCGGTCCTATTCCTTCTTACGAAGTCACGCAGGGACAGCTGACTGCGTCTGCATCATGGAACTTGGACTTTTGGGGAAAGTATCGCCGCGCCACCGAAGCTGCCAGAGCGACACTTCTCGCCAACGAGTGGGCTCAAAGAGAAGTAAGGACAACTCTTGTTGCGAACTTGGCGACTGCTTATTTTCAACTCCGCGAATTGGATCTCGAATTGGAAATCTCGCAGCGAACATTTAACTCGCGCACGCAATCCTTGCAACTGACGCAAACCCTTGAACAGCACGGAATCAATTCGCTACTCGATGTACGCCAGTCTGAGCAACTGGTCTACACCGCTGCTACGGAAATCCCGGATTTTCAACGGCAGATTGCACAGCAGGAGAACGCCATCAGCATCCTGTTGGGAAATAATCCCGGCGATGTTCCTCGCGGACTCAAACTGACCGAGCAGCCGCATGCTCCCGAAGTTCCGGTCGGACTTCCTTCCTCTCTGCTGGAGCGGCGCGCGGATGTTCGGCAAGCCCAGCAAACCCTGATTGCTGCCAACGCGCAGATAGGGGTTGCCCGTGCTGCTTACTTTCCTCAGGTCTCGCTAACCGGAGCTGCCGGTTTCCAGAGCCCCGCGCTTACGAACCTCTTTACCGGACCAGCGGGCCTCTGGAGTCTGGCCGGGTCTTTTACGCAGCCGATATTCGAAGGCGGAAGACTGAAATCCGGGGTGCGCCTGGCCGAGGCGCAACGCCAGCAAATGCTTTTGACTTACCAGCAAACCATCCAAGGCGCATTTCGAGATGTCTCGAACGGGCTGGTGGCCTATCGCAAGAATCGTGAGTTTCGAATTCAGTAGCAGCACTTGCTCGCATCAGCCCAAGATGCTGCAAGGCTCTCGGAAGTGCGTTTCAGGGCCGGGTCCACCGACTACCTTGAGGTACTAACCAATGAAACGAATTCCTTCTCCGCTGAGCTAGGTCTTGCGCAGGCCCAGACGAACGAACTAATCGCTCTAGTTCAGCTCTACCAAGCGTTAGGTGGCGGCTGGCAATAGCCGATGCTTGGCAACCATAACTCTCGCGAACACAGATCAATACAAAGGAGCAGAAGATGGGAAAGTTAACGAGAAAAATCGCATTGATAACCGGCGGAAGCGAAGGCATCGGCTTCAGCGCCGCGCAGGAATTCATCAACGAGGGCGCATTCGTGTTCATCACGGGGCGTCGAAAGCAACAGCTTGAACAGGCCGTCTCTAAGTTGGGCGAGAATTCTTTCGGTATTCAGGCCGATGCAGGGAAACTCGCTGATCTCGACCGAATGTATGCCGAGATCAAAGAAAGGAAGGGAATACTGGACATCGTTTTCGCCAACGCAGGTATTTACGGGCAAGTGCCGCACGACGAGGTTACCGAGGAGTTCTACGATGCCTGCGTGGATATCAATGCCAAGGGTGTTTACTTCACGATTCAAAAGGCACTTCCGCTAATGGACAAAAACGGCTCAATCATCCTGAATGGGTCAGTCGTCGGCAGTAGCGGATTTCCCGGGGTGTCCGTCTACGCGGCGACGAAAGCCGCGGTTCGCAGCTTTGCGCGGACATTTACAGCCGAACTGAAGGGGACAGGTCCGCGCGTAAACGTTCTCAGCCCTGGTCCGATCCTGACGGAAGGCAGTGCGGCAATGTTTGGAAACGAGGAAGTGCAAAAGCTCATTACCAGCATGGTTCCGCTCGGACGTGTCGGCGATCCTAGGGAGATTGCTAGAGTAGCCGTGTTCCTCGCGTCGGAGGACTCGAGCTATGTGGCTGGTGCAGAGTTATTCGTGGACGGCGGTACTGCAGCTGTTTAACGTCGATGGCGAGCATCAGAGGCGCGACCGAAAGCGGATTGATATCCCTTCGCAAGGACGGGGCAATTGAGAACGAAGGAGAACATTAGCAGTGAAAGGAGCAATACAATGAGTGAAGCGAAACTCGGCGGGCAGTTCACGTTCCCTGGAACTTCATTGACGGTCCAACGGACAGGCTACGGCGCGATGCAGCTGTCCGGTCCAGGCATTTGGGGGCCGCCCAAGGACATGGACGGTGCCGTTGCCGTCCTCCGCGAAGCCGTCGCGGCCGGCGTGAACCATATCGACACATCTGACTTCTACGGCCCGCACGTCACAAACCAGATCATCCGGCAGGCTCTGCATCCGTACCCGACTGGGTTGGTGATCGTCACTAAGCTCGGGGCTCGCCGTCCGCCCGACAAGTCGTGGCAGCCAGCCATCTCTCCCGAAGAACTGACCGCCGGCGTCCACAACAACCTCCGCAACCTGGGCCTGGACGCACTCGACATCGTCAACTACCGCTCGATGGGGGAGATCCACGGTCCAGCGGAGGGGGCGATCGCCGAGCAGGTGACGGTGCTGGCCGATCTCCGACACAAGGGATTGATCCGCCATATCGGTCTGAGCAACGTCACGGCTACCCAGGTAGCCGAGGCGCAGGCGATCACCGACATCGTTTGCGTTCAGAACAACTACAATCTGGTCTACCGTCACGATGACGCGCTGATCGACGACTTGTCCCGGCGGGACATAGCATACGTGCCATTCTTCCCGCTAGGAGGGTTCACGCCGCTGCAGTCGTCCACTCTGTTAGACGTGGCGGGTCGGCTCGGGGCTACGCCGATGCAGATCGCGCTGGCATGGCTGCTGCACCGGTCACCCAACATCCTGTTGATCCCCGGCACGTCGTCGGTAGCCCACCTCCGCGAGAATCTGGCCGCTGGACAGTTAACGCTTTCACCGGACGTCCTGGCGAGGTTGGATGGCATCGCCCACGCGCCGGTGCGGTGGAGCATTGATTAAGTCCCTGCGCGTGTTCCTCTCCCTGATTCTGATCTGCCTTCTCTGGGCTGGCCTGCACTTTTATGTTGTCTCGCGGCTGCTCTCGATCCCATTCATCGCACACTACGTTGCGGCGCGGCTGTTGATTCCCGCGGTGATCGTGCTTGGGGCAAGTTACATCGTCTCACGTGTGCTCGAGCACTACTCGATTGACGGGCTCTCGCACGTGCTTGAGATCGTCGGTGCCTACTGGGTGGGCGCGTTCTTCCTTCTCTTTTCGACTTTCTTTGCCCTAGACCTCTGCACCGGTTTTGGCCTGTGGCTGCGTCCGCAGTTGCCTGCACTGCGCACGGTCGCGTTTGCCATCGCGCTACTGATGGCCGCAATTGTGCTGGTGCAAGCGCGGCGCTCCCCGGTGGTCACGAAGTACGAGGTCGCTCTCGATGGACTGCCCTGCGAGGCAGATGGAACAGTGCTGGTGGTCGCCAGCGACATGCATATGGGAGCCCTGCTTGGTTATGACTGGGCAAGTGAACGTGCGGCTCAGTTTGAGTCACTTCGTCCCGACCTCCTTCTGCTGGTGGGCGACATATTCGAAGGCGATGAGACGACTTATCCCAACTGGCTGCCGGTGCTGCAGCAGTTCCGCGCAACACACGGCGTGTACGTCGTAACGGGAAATCACGAGTTCTACGCTGGAGGAGCGAAGATCATCGATCTTTTTAGCCGCGCTGGTTTTCACGTGCTGCGCGATGAAAGTGTCGAACCCATCCCTGGGTTGATCTTGGTCGGAGTTGATAACGTAGCCTTCCGCGGGCGCGCGGCGCATGCGGTAATTATGGAGAAGGTGCTGCGTCAGTGTGCCGCGGGCCCCAGCGTTCTGCTCTCGCACACGCCGCTAGAAACGCAGCGAGCGGCCAGCGCTGGCATCGGGCTCATGCTCTCCGGCCACACCCACGAAGGGCAGATCTGGCCCTTCACATATCTTGTGAAACTCGCTTTCCCGATCATTTCGGGGCGTTATCGTGTGCGGGACATGACCGCAATCGTCTGCCGGGGCACCGGAACCTGGGGACCGCGCATGCGCCTCTTCAAACGAAGTGAATTGCTGCGTATTACCGTGCGTGCGAAGAGCTAATGGCCCTGATTTGTGAGCAGGAGGGCGCTTCAAGACGTATCTGGTTTCCCGTGGCTGCTCCGACCACTGGGTAAGGCGCGTCTACGACGATCTCGCGCCGTAGCGCAGCCCGTCGACGATCAGGGCATAGGTAGAAAGTGATTGCTCAGGCGTAAGGCGTGCCTGCCATAGCGGCTTTTAGGCCGATAGTTCCCTTATCAACGATAGCGAGAAAGGCGGCTTTCGCTTCCTCTGTATCTCGACTCTGCCGAAAGGTTCGGTGAGCCTGGATGAGGGCCACGGTCCACGTCGCCAAGAGCAGACCGGCCGCCAGATGGGCGACGGGTTCGGTAGGTTCTTGCCCTACGCATTCGGATATCTTGGTCGGACAGTTCCGTGGTAGTGCGTACGTGGTATGCGCGAAGAATGGTTGAACTGATAGTGGATGGCATGCATTGCGGAACGAGCATTCAAATCGATTATGTCATGTTTTTTTGTTATAAAACTTGACATGACGCACCGAAACGCCTGATACTTCGCCCATGGCGGAACTGTCCAAGACAGCGCAAAAGAATACACGTCGTGCCACCGCTTTGATCCGCCAACGGATTGACTCGGGCGGCGAACGTCTGTGGCGGATGGACGACTTTCGCGACTTCCCATTTACTGCCGTCGCGCAGGCACTGTCTCGCATGGCACGCGCTGGAACAATCGAGAGACTCAGCAAGGGTGTTTATTATCGAAATCGACAGACCGCCTTAGGCAAGAGTCGCCCGAATCCAGCCGCAATCCAGAAACTCGCGACCAAGAAGAATACAGTTTTCCCGTCCGGAATTTCTGCTGCCAACCTCCTGGGTTTTACGACTCAGACGGCAAGACGAGCAGAACTTGCTACCAGTGCCCTGAGCCTTCCCCGGAAACTCGTCGGGAAGGATGCGCTGATTCACACCAGAAGACCCGAGGCATGGACCGGTTTGTCCGACGCCGATGCTGCATTACTAGACTTCCTTCGACGAGGAGGCCGTTCCAGCGAACTCTCGCCAGAGAATACCATCAGCAAAACGCTCGAACTGTTCGCAGAGCGCGGCCGCTTCGAACGCCTGCTGAAGGTTGCTGATGGGGAACCGCCAAGAGTCCGGGCGATCTTGGGCGCGCTCGGCGAGCAGATAGGAAAGAGTCCCAAGGTTCTGCGCGAGTTGCGAGCTTCGCTGAACCCATTTTCTCGGTTTGATTTTGGCGTTTTAGGTACGCTACCAAATGCGCGGTCCTGGCAAGCCAAGGAGAAACGCTAGATGAGATTGCTCGACCATCCTGACTTTACGCAAGCAATTCTCCAAGCCGCGGAACACTTCCACAGTCGCGGCTTGCGCCCGGCAATTATCGAGAGGGACTATTACGTCACAGAGGCTCTACGAATTATTGCAGCCACAAGTGGCGACAAGGTGATCTTCAAGGGCGGTACCAGCCTATCGAAAGGCTGGAATCTCATTCAGCGATTCTCTGAAGATATCGACATCTTCCTCGATCCGCTTGCTTTTGATCCACCACTACGAACCCGGGGCGTCGACCGGGAATTGAAGAGACTGCGGGATGCCGTTGGCACGCATCCAGCGCTAACGTTTGCTGAGCGCGAGAGCCAGACAATCGGTGGCTTTGGACGCAACGACCGTTTCTCCTATCAACAGCACTTCGGCGGACCCGGTGAGGTTGCCAACCGCGTCCTCGTCGAGGCTGGCATCGCCAGCGGACGCGAGCCGACCGTTACTATGGAGTTGCAATCATTCCTCGGAGAGTTCTTGAAGGTACGAGGCGCATCTCTCGGGGCTGAGGATGAGAGTTCCTTCTCGTTTAGGTTACTGCACTTTCGACGGACCTTTGTCGAAAAGATGTTCGCAATACATGGCAAGGTGGAGCTGCTCAAGCGCGAGCATCGTCCGCTCGGCAGCTATGCACGTCACTACTACGATCTTTTCCAATTAGCCCAAAAGCAAGAAGTGTTAGAAATGTTGCGCTCCGAAGAATACGCAACGATCAAGGCTGACTACGACAAGATCAGCCGCGAGCATTTTCCTCGAAGCTATTTTTATCCTGATGAGATGAGCTTTGCGAACAGCGACGCGCTGTTCCCGCCAGCAGACCTATCGACCATGATCCGCGCCGAGTATGACGCTCAATGCAGGATGCTGTGCTACGGATCATATCCGCAATGGGACGAAGTGCTGGCTCAGTTTATTGAGTTGCGCGAGCACATCTAAGTCGTAGCGCAAGCTTCTTCAGCAATGCGGGCTGCTTCATAGGCTTCGAGCTTTAGCTCTCCCGCTATGTTGTCGGCATTGACGAATCGAAGTCCTGCCGCCTGAAGATGGGCGTGATGGAAGGTGGTTTTTCCTGCTCCGTTTGGTCCGGCAAGCGCAACGGTGATCGGTCTCCGGTCGAGCAGAAGAGTCATCTCCGTCCGGCCTTGGTCTTGAGCTTTACCGGTTGGAACGTGCGATTCACAAAGCGTCCCACAGTTCGACGGCCATTCTCCTCGATTCGCACCAGCAGTCCGGACTCATCAGAATGGGCGTCGTAGTGAGGGAAAGGCTGGCCCTGCAGGGAGTCTGCTATGCGCTGTCGCCCCTCGGGGGAATCCACAGTATTCAGACACTCAGAGATTGGGTGGGCAGCAGATTTGCGGCACAATGCCATTGCCTGCGGAGCCTGAATCGCTCGACAGCGCGGCCCAACTTGGCCCAGTACTCGACCTGTCCGGCAATCGAGCGTTCCAGCACTTCACCTGCGATGCGGGCGTCCAGCACAAGAGCATCGGAAAGTTTCACGGGCTGACTCATGAGGAGACGGTAGCATGGTGCTACCCATAGTCAAGTCTGGCCTACCGTTCAACACATAAAGCTGTTCACGAAACGTGAACTACAAGAAAAAGTGAACGCATCGGAAGCAATCTCGCGTTTGCCCTAGACGATCATCACGCTAGATGCCGAACTGTTGAGACAGTAAAATGGCGGAATTTGCGAGAAGATTGGCGGGTTCTGCATGACATAGCTCTCGGAGTATAGCTACATTCAAATTATCCGACCTGGTCGTCGCTGGTAATCTCGGTGATCCAATGGAGTAGGAATATGCAAGAACGTAAGCTTGGAAACAGCAATCTTCAGGTATCGGCACTCGGACTTGGATGCATGAGCATGAGCGCCGCTTATGGACCGGCGGCCGACAAGCAGGAGATGATTAAGCTCATTCGCGCCGCTCACGACCGTGGCGTGACACTGTTCGACACGGCTGAGGTTTATGGCCCCTGGGTCAACGAGGAGCTTGTCGGAGAGGCGCTGGCACCGATTCGCGATGAGGTAGCTATCGCAACCAAGTTCGGCTTTGACGTTGACATGCAGACCGGCGAACGCCGCATGGGAACCAATAGCCGACCCGAGCACATCAAGGCCGTAGCGGATGCCTGTCTGACGCGGTTGCGGACTGACCGCATTGATCTCTTCTACCAGCATCGTGTCGATCCGGAGGTGCCGATCGAAGATGTTGCCGGTGCCGTCAAGGACCTGATCACCGAGGGTAAGGTCAAGCATTTCGGGCTGTCAGAGGCTGGAGTTCAGACGATCCGCCGCGCCCATGCGGTCCAATCTGTGACCGCAGTTCAGAGCGAATATTCACTGTTTTGGAGAGGGCCGGAAGCCGAGCTTCTTTCGGTCCTCGAAGAGCTTGGTATCGGCTTTGTCCCGTTCAGCCCGCTTGGCGCTGGTTTCTTGACTGGCAAGATCAACGAGAATACGAAGTTCGATCCGACCGATTTCCGCAACATCGTGCCGCGTTTCTCGCCAGAGGCCCGCAAGGCGAACATGGCGCTGGTCGGCATAGTTCAGGCTGTCGCTGACCGAAAGGGTGCGACGCCCGCGCAGGTGGCGCTCGCCTGGCTGCTGGCCCAGAAACCTTGGATCGTGCCGATCCCAGGCACTACCAAGTTGCACCGCCTCGAAGAGAACCTTGGAGCAGTCGAGCTCGAACTGACCGCGAGTGATCTCGAACAGATCAACGCGGAAGTATCCAAAATCAAGGTCCAAGGGGAGCGACTGCCTGAGGCCCTACTCAAGATGACCGGACGCTGAGCGAGATCCCTGATGCCCTACCTTCGTTTGCCTTCTTTGGGCAAACGAAGATCTAAATGTCTCTTGCCAAGATGACGTGAACTCCCATGGGTGCAGCTTTTCCCTCGGTCAACATCTGCGTCGCCAATGTCTTAGCTTTCGTCACGAGGCTTTTCTGAATCCGAGCAGGAAGGATCGTCGATAGCGGAACCAGCGTCTTGACCATGATGCGTTCAGCTAAGCGGAATTCGTGGCGAGGGCCGACCAAGAGTGCGGGCCTGAAGATGATCAGGGAGCGGAGTCCAAGAGCTCTCACATCGTTTTCAGTCCGACCCTTGACCCGGTTGTAAATGATCATCGAGTTTGCATTCGCGCCCATAGCAGAGACGAGCGTAAATGACTTTGCATCGTGAGCCTTCGCGATTTTCGCGAAAGCGACGATGGCGGCGTGATCAACCTTTTCAAAGTTCTCTTTGCTGCCCGCCGCCTTGATCGTCGTGCCGAGACTGCAGAAATAGAGATCCCCGCGAATCTTCGATTCGATCGACGGTAACTCCGCCAAGTCGGAAATTAAAACCTCGGCCAGCTTCGGACTCGAAATCTGTGATGGCTTTCGCGAAATGGAAATCACCTTCGTGATCTCTGGGTCGGCCAAGAGCTGCCGAACCAGAGATGAACCCGTAAGACCTGTGCTGCCAATAAGTATTGCAATCATAGGTTTTCAAGACTCGCCAGAGATGCGTTCAAACGCTTCACTCCCCGACTGGTAGGACTTCTTCAATCACCGACCACGGCCCACCTTGAACCACGAGATACTTCAGGTAAAGTTCGGCTGCTTGGCGATCTGGTGATGCGAGGAGGGTTCGAGCGGCATCCTGGACGCGCTCTTGCGGTAGTGAGGCGAGGTCAAAGCCCTCTTCGATGATTCCATCGGAATGGGGAATCCCCAGCAGTTCAAGGTAGTTCACAATCGTTGCAAGATGATCGTGGAGCAGATAGTCCTGCAGCAGGTTATTCGCTATCTGATCAGGAAGAGTCAGAGTTGCTGCCGTCCAGTTGACCAGGCGCTCGAGCGGGGCTCGGCGGACACTAATCTCGCGAACGTTTTTTGCTTTCGCGAGAGCGGCAAAGAGGAACTGTTTCTGTTCTTTTGTTGTCTCCGCCCAAAATACTTTGCTGGCGGAGACTCTAATCTCATTAGGCAATTGTCGCCAAATACGATTTGCAGAAAGTGGCAAGAGCGGGCCTCACTTACAGTCAATCTCAAGTTCCACCTACGATCATAACGGCTGCGGAAAACAATGTCTTGGTCGCGATATCCGCCGGAGAACTGCTCGCCTCTATTGTTTGGAAGTGATTGGAATCCGCCATCGCGCCTTCGTACTGCCGGAAGAAGTCGGGCAAGGATATCAAGCTTCCTTTCTCGCGGGCCTTCTTTGCCCAGATGGATAAGGCATCCAGTGGAGAAGGTACAATGTTTCGCGGCAGGAACTCGGCTTGTAATCGTCCAGCCAGAGATTGATTTTATGGAGAACACAATATGGCGCGTCAGAATCTCGGACGAGACATCAGCTCCACCCTCGCAGCAGCAGAGCAGTGGATTCGCACGTGCCTTATCGAAGATTCGTCGCTGTTCGTGACGGGATCCCGATGGACTCGTTCAGTAGTGGACGAAGTGTTTCGATCTTTTGTAGAGCACCCCGACTACGGTGACGACGATTTCATGACGAAGCTGAATGGGCAGATGAAAGACGCTTCCTCTTTAGCGCAGCAGTTGATGGCTGAATTGCTATGGGCATTGCTGCTCTTTCCTTCAAACATGAAAGCCACTACAAAGCGCAGACAAATCCTGGAAATATGTCTGCTATCCGGAGAGCAGCCTGCTGAAAGTCACCCGATGTTGGCGGAAGGTGTGCTTGCCGGGATCGGATCTGGCGGGCCGGGATTCAACAATTACCGCCCTGATGAACTTGAATTTCTGATTTCTTTGGTGCGGGATTTGAAGCAGAAGAGCGAAGCTGAGCGAAAGCAAATCCTCACCGACTATGATTCCTTCATCGAGTGGATAGATTCAGTGCCACGCAAGGGGAGCCGGCAATTTCGGCATATGTTGAGATACTTTGCTTTCCCGGACCGCGTCGAAAGAATCTCATCGAACAATGATCGCCGCAGGATTCTAAAGGGATTTGGCATCGCAGCTCCGCGAGAAATCTCTGGTTGGAATGACCGGCAATTGGATGATAAGTTGCTAGCGCTTCGCACCAGGCTTCAGGCGGTTCAGCCCTCAGCGGTGCTGGACTTCTACGAACAGCCTCTTCGTGAACAGTGGTCAGGGGATAGGAAAATCAAGACCACTGAAGGGGAAGTGTCAGTGACAGTACCAAGAGATGAAGATGAGGGGGAAGATAAGCATCTGGATGCCGAGCCGCGATTACCTGAACCGCGCCAGTCTTTTCAAATCCAAGCCAAACTGGCGAGGATCGGCGCGATGATGGGATTCAAGATATGGCTTCCACGGAGCGATAGAGGTCGGGTCGGAGAATTAGTAACAAAACAACAGGCAGCATTTCTTGAAGATCTTCCCCTCAATTACGACAACACGACTCTCGACACCATTGAACAAATCGACGTCTTGTGGCTCAAGGGTAGATCTATTGCGCGGGCTTTCGAGGTGGAGCACACGACCGCAGTGTACTCAGGATTGCTTCGGATGGCAGATCTGCTTGCTTTGCAGCCAAATATGGATATTCGTCTTCACATCGTAGCGCCCGACGAACGTCGAGAAAAGGTGTTTCGCGAAATGATGCGCCCAGTGTTTTCACTGCTGGATCGCGGCCCACTATCGCGCAGTTGTACGTTTATTTCTTACGACAGCGTGGATGCTATGAACAGCCTGGAACATCTTGCTCACACGAATGACAGCATCATCGCAGAATACGAGGAGAAAGCTGAGTGAGCGACGGGGGTCAGCGTGATAACGCGTTGCCTGGTTTGTAGCCAGTGTCACGACCTTTGCTCGCGATCTTCTTCCCGAGTATCCGCGGCCCGGAGGCGATGCCCGGAGCAGGTGGCTCTTGCGACCCGATTTCTGTCGGCATTATAATAAACGTTATAATTCAGAGGGATAATGTCCACTGTCAAAGTGACTACCGTCGGCAACTCAACCGGAATTGTCCTGCCCAAAGAGGTGTTGGAACAACTCCACATTGCCAAGGGTGACGTGCTCTATGTGACCGCAACCCCAGGCGGAATACACCTGACTCCGTATCGAGCCGATTTTGCGGCGGCGATGGAAGCCGGGACAGAGGTGATGCGCCAATATCGTAATGCCTTAAAGAAGCTCGCCGAATGAGGGAGCCGATCTGGCTGGAAATGGATGCCGTCCTCGCTTTACATGACATGCAGCTCGCCACGTTTGGCGGGCCTGCGGGATTGCATGATGCAGGACTACTGGAATCGGCATTGCACCGCCCTAGGAATGTGTTGTTTGATGCAACGGTAGCTCCCTCTCTTGCGCGTCTTGCCGCCGCCTATGCCTTTGGCCTAGTCGAGAATCATCCCTTCGTCGATGGCAATAAACGCACGGGGCTGGTCGTCTCGTTCACTTTTTTGAAGCTGAATGGACAGAAAATGACGGCCAGTGAAGAGGACACTTATCAGACCTTTATCAACCTTGCCTCAGGCGCACTGAGCGAAGAGGCGCTCGCCGATTGGATTTCCGCGAACTCTCAGCGGGAGAGCGAATGACGCACGGTTCGTCGCCATTCGCAGCCAACGTTCGCGTGATTGCTAATCACACAATAGTTCGCACTCATGCCTGAGCTTTGAGAGAAGAGATTCAACGTGTCGGCATGGCACCACGTTTTCTTGCGGCTAGAGTAGCCTCCCGTTTTAAGTTAGCCTCCTGAGCATTTCGTGCATCTCTGTGTAAAGTACATATATGTGCTCCGGAGGATTCATGCCGAACACACAGACATTGATAGCTCAGGCCTACTCTGCCTTCAATCGTCGGGATATCGACAGCGCCCCGGCGCTCATGAGTGAGAATGTTAGCTGGCCCAAGGCATCGGAAGGCGGGCGTGGTCGTCGGGAAAGAAGAGATTCGGTCCTACTGGACCCGTCAGTGGAAGGAGTTTGATCCTCACGTGGAACCACTTGAGGTTATCAAAGATAAATATCGCGGTACTCCGAGCAGTGTTACGGAGGAGCAGTTCGCGCGTGCGTTATCGGTTCGCTCTGTTAAAGCTCCCGAGCTTCGTCGCCGCGTTCGCGCCGCCTTGAAACCTTTCGGCTATTCTAGAGTTGACGCTCTTGGCGACCATCACTGTCACCAAGTTGCCCGAGACTTTTCCGTCAACGTCGATTTTGGTGGGCGCTCTGCTCAACTTCGCTACTATGTTTCATTTCCTGAATTCCAGCAGGTTCGCCACTTGAACCGATTTGGTTTCGAGCATGCGCTAGGATTTGGATTTCAGGATTGGGACTTCATCGTGGAAGAGAATGTTGATGATGTATTCGCTCTGTTTACGGAAGTAGTTGCTTATTCGGTCGAGCTCCCCGAACGAATCAGAAGAAGCGTTCAGTAAACTTTCAGCTTGCGATACCTAACAGAAAATCGCCTTTCAATTCACTATCTCAAGCTGAGACGGATCGGCAGAGTTGGTTTGCTGCCGTGGCAGGTTTGCACTGCGCTCACTCTTCAATCCGGCAGCATTCCGTTGCGCTGACTGGCAGCATTACACCGCCAACAGTCTGCTTTAGCTTTGCCGTTAGCAGTTCATGCTCCCGACGGTTTCCCGTCATCGCAATGGCGCGTTGAAACTCTTCGCGAGCTTCGGCATATCGTCCCAGCTTCACAAGCAGATCTCCCCTGACGCTGGGTAACAGATGCTGCCATGCAAGGCGTGATCCGTGATGTTCCCAAAATCTGTTACCTGCTGCTCGGACGATGTCGGCCACCTCGAGGGTGGGCCGGCTCACCGCTTCTGCAGCCTCCTGGAGCGCTTCACCGCTTCGGGGCTGGACACCTCGATAGCTTCCAGCGGGCTGGGAACTGCCTGCAGATGGCGCCGGGACAAGTGGAGATAGACAATTGTGTGGTCCAGCATGGAGTGTCCAAGCAGCACCTGGATGGTGCGCAGATCGGCTCCGGCTTCCAGCATGTGGGTAGCAAAGCTGTGTCTGAGAGTATGAGGGGAGACGCGCTTAGCAATGCCAGCTCGCTTCGCAGCCTCTGCCACGGCGCTCCAGATGATCTTCTCTGTAATGGGCACATCGGCCCGCCAGTTCTTCACCGTGCCCGGGAATAAATAAGTCTTTGGCTTCATACTCGCGCAGGGTCTCCAACAGCTTCCGAGACAGCAGGACGTCGCGGTCGCGGCCACCCTTTCCCTGGCGGACATGAATGACCATGCGCTCGCTGTCGATGTCGGAAAACTTGAGATGGGAGAGCTCGGCCCGGCGCAAGCCAGTTGCATACAACATCATCAACATGGTTCGGTGCATCAGGTTGCGGGCTGAGGCGATGAGCCGTTCTACCTCTTCTACACTCAACACGACTGGCATCCGTCTCTGCCGCTTTGGCACGGGAATGTCATCGGGAACATACGGCCGTCTTAGCGTCTTGATGAACAGAAATCGCAGGGCGGAAGTGCGGCTTTGGATCGTACCCGGTGAGAGCTTGCAGTCCTGAAACAGATGCACCTGATACTGGCGGATATGCTCTGGGCCGAGGCGCTCCGGTGAGCGACCGAAGTACTTCGCGAAATCCTGTATGGCATGAATGTAGGATCGGACGGTGCTCTTGGCGTAGTTGCGACGCTGGAGTTCGTCCAGCATCAGTTTCCTGAGTCGGGTCACAGTAACCTCCTTGTGACCCAAACCTTACACGGCTGAAAACGCTTGGGACGACCACGCGCTAGCGGCTTAGTTCAAACGCCGCAGTGTGAAATTGTCGCCGGTTGGCGAAGAGGAATCCATTCCAGCCATGGAAAGCGAAAGCCTGCACGGGATGCGGGAGTCAAGGCTCGACCATGTGAACTCAGAACTCAGCACGCCTTGACGCACGCAGCACGGCGGGCATAATCAGTCACAGGCGGGAAGAGATTTATAGGCTGCTTCCTGGCAGCCCGTCGTTGCATTCGATCTCGTGCGATGCTGAAGTAGGTCTCGTCGAGTTCGATTCCGAGATATGTGCGACCCATAACCTGCGCGGCTACCAGCGTCGAGCCACTTCCGCAGAATGGATCGAGCACCAGATCACCTTCGTTCGAGAATGACTTAATCAGGGGCACGAGCGCCGAGACCGGCTTTTGCGTGGGATGGAATTTGTTTCCGCTATACTTCATCTCGATCACGTCACCGATAGCATTTGCGGGAAACTCCGGAGAGCCCTTGGCCATCAGATATGCTTGCTCGTGCTGGTAGCGCAAGAATCTCGAAGCCGACGCATAACGCTTCACGAACACCATGTGGCCCACCACCCGGAAGCCTGCTGCATGCCATGCTCCCATGAAGCGAGCTACGCGCGACCACCCGTAAAAGCAGATGAAGAAGCGATTTGGTTTCAGCACGCGATAGATCTCGCGAAAGGCTGGAAGCATCCAGTCATCGTTCTGATCGTTCTGAATGGAGCGGCCAGCGCGATCACAGTAGCTGACCAGGTAAGGCGGATCAGTAAGGACAAAATCAATGCTCGCAGCGCTCATAGTTCGCATGACTTCGATGCAGTCACCGTGGACGACGGAGTTGACCGTGAGCTGATTCTGGATGGCGGTTGCGGTTTGCATGATATCGATCTCCTTGTCGGTCCCGGAGTGATCTCTCGGGACACACCGCCCTGAGGGACGCGAGAGAGGGCGGCTCCCAAGGATGGCGAGTGGCTTTTTCGGAGGTGCCGCTTGCGGAGGAACCGAAACCGGAGGCGTCTGCCAGACGGAATAACAACCAATCCCCAACGCAGTATTGAGGGCTCTGGCAGACAAAGCAGAGACTCGCCATCCGCCGGGCGCCGCCCTGTTTTCTCTCGCGGTGACAGAGAGAGAGCAGAGGGTAGCACATGGATCAATTGCAGAAACTGGTCAGAGCAGAATGCTTCCTGCAGTCACATCCCGCGCAGCTATGAAACAGACCATTCTCCGATGGTCCGCGTGTGAGTGATGTACGGAGCTGGCTCATGCTGTTGGGGAGGGTTGCTATCCGATAAACACCCAAGTCCTTGGAGCGTTGTCGATAATGTTCTACTTCTGTACCACCTTCCGAGTACGCGGGTGATCGTATACATATGATCGATCGTAGACGCATGAAATCGTCGCTGTGTGTTTGGGGCCCGACAACCGCCAGAGACTGTTTGACCCCTCTCCTCGTCCTCGGCGACGATCCTGGTTCGGTCAAGAAGATTAGGAGCGCTCATGACTCATGACGCGGCCGTTTTGAAAGCCCGGGAGATCGCCAGTCGCGTGCTGGCGCCATCCGCAGGGCAAAACGATAAGGCGGGACGATTCTCTACCGAGGCTGTCGTGTCGCTTGGTGAATCCGAACTGCTTGGGCTGATGCTACCCGTAGATGTTGGGGGTTTAGGATTAGGTCCTCGCACGTTTGCCGCTGTGATCGCCACGCTCGCCGAGGCAGATGCTTCGGTAGCCATGGTCTATCTCATGCACATCCTCGGCGCCGGGACGATCTCGGCGGCGCGTCCAAGCGCGACTCAGGCAGTCACGCCCATACTGCAAGAGATCTCTGCGGGTCGCCACTTATCCACTCTGGCTTTCAGTGAGGCCGGCTCGCGCAGCCATTTCTGGGCGCCCATATCACGCGCACATCGGAATGGTAACGGCGTGCGAATCAGCGCCAAGAAATCGTGGGTGACCAGCGCGGGTCATGCGCACAGCTATGTCGTTTCTTCGCTTGCCCCTGAAGCAACAGGGCCCACCGATTCGACCCTCTATCTTCTTCAGGCGCAGACGCGCGGTCTTTCAGTGGCGGGGCCTTGGGACGGTTTGGGACTCCGGGCCAATGCTTCTGCGCCCATTACGCTGGACGACTGCGAAGTCCCGTCCTATCTTCAACTCACTGACGACGGCGCGGGCTTTCAGGCCATGCTAAACGTGGTGCTCCCGCTGTTTAGTTTGGGGACGACAGCTGTGGCCTTGGGATTGTGTCGAGCGGCAGTCGCTGGAACTGCTTCGCACCTCAAAGGCGCGAGATTCGAGCATCTCGGGCTGAGCCTCGGGGAGAGCCTGCCTACCCTGCGGGCGCAGCTCGCGGCGATGCAGATTGATACCGACGGACTATCGGCGCGCATCGACGATCTTGTTGAGCATCTTGAGAAGCCGCGCGAGACGACGATGCTGCGCGTGCTTGAGACCAAAGCCGCCGCAGGTGATGTTGCTATCAGCGTCACCTCAGCAGCAATGCGCATTTGCGGGGGTGCGGCGTTCTCGAAGCATTTGAGCATCGAACGCCTCTTCCGCGACGCGCACGCGGGTGCTGTCATGGCGCCAACGGGCGACGTTCTGCGCGAGTTCATCGGGAAGTCGCTGCTGGGAATGCCGCTCTTCTAAGACTAAACGCCAGCGAAACCGGAAAGTCTTTTGTAAATGCGGCTGACAAAGAACCGTGGGGGAGCTATGAGCAAGACAATCTGGGTGGGAGCTGTCGCATACAATCCGAAAGTGGTGACGATTTGGGAGGGGATGCGGCGCTACTTTCACGATGAAGCGCATCTGCCCGTTGAGGTCGTACTATTTCAGAGCTACGAGTCGCAGGTCCTTGCTCTCCTCGCCCAACCGGGCGATACCCTGCCGCGTATCGATATCGCCTGGAATACGAACCTTGCTTACCTGCAAGCGGATGAGTGGAGCGGCCACGCCTGCCGCGCGATTGCCATGCGCGACACCGATCTCGGCTGGATGACAAAGATCGTCGCCGTGAGCGGAGGTCCCATTTCTACGCTTGCTGATTTGAAAAATCGGACGCTCGCACTGGGCAGCCGAGACAGCGGACACGCAGCTATTCTGCCCGTTCACTTTTTGGAGCAGCAAGGCATGTGCGAGGGCAAGGACTACCGCACGCTGCGCTTCGACAGCGATGTAGGCAAACATGGTGATACCGGGACCAGCGAAGTTGAAGTAGTCCGCGCCGTCCTCGACGGGCGGGCCGACGCCGGCGCAATCGGCAGCCCCTTCTGGAACACGGTTCGCAGCGAGCGCCTGGTGCCCGAAGGCGGCCTTTGTGAGGTATGGTCCTCTCCGGCATACAACCATTGCATGTTCACGGCGCGGCCCGATCTCGAACCAGAGCGGGAGCGCCGGTTCGCCGACGCGCTCTCAGCGATGAGCTACGACAACCCGGTTCATCGCTCTATACTCGACGCCGAAGGACTTCAGCGTTGGCTACCGCCTAACGTGGATGGCTACGCTGCATTGCGGCAAGCCGCTGCCCAACAGGGATTCTTCGAGCGGCTATTTGCCAAGGTGGATTAATGAAGTGATCCGGGCTTAACCAACCGGGATTTCGCTGACAACTTGGACGACCATCATGCGCAGTTAAAGATTCTTGCCAGCTTATTGGCGTGTTCGCCTTCGCGGTCGAAGGCGCGGCGGACTGCAGCGAAGGACTCGGAGAGAGGAAAAATGTCGCGCGTGACAAGCAGATCGGCATCCTCTGCACCGACCGGGTGCCAGTACACACCATTGGCTGTAATGGTGACTTCGGGTACTAAATCGGCTCGGCTAACGGCGACACCTTCGCCAGCAGCACCACGCAAAGCGATCCGGCGTATGACTCGGTCTTCTGCCGCAATCTTCTCCTCGTCGAGGAATTGACGGAACTCCTGGGCCTCGGCATCGGTCGAAACGGTCGCTGCCAATCGCACTCGAAACCCCTGCGCACGAGCGCGCTGAATACCTTCCCGCGCTCGCGCCCATGTTCCGGGCCCGCGATGGAAGTCGTGTCGGTCTGGCGTCGCGCTGTCCAAGCTGATTTGCAGGACAATTCGATCGCGGGGCAACGCTCGCAAGCTTTCCGCGCGCCGCCCGGTAAACAACATTCCGTTGGTCAGCACCGTGGTCGGAGCGGCTGCAGCGCAAGAAACCAGAATCTCGCCGATATCTTCCAGCAGAAACGGTTCGCCTCCGGTCACGAAGATCTCCTTGACGCCAAGCTCCGCCGCTTCACGAGCGATCCGCTGTACACGCCCGAGCCCCAGTTCACGTCGGGGCGCGGTGGGCGAGGAACGCACACAACAGTAGTCGCAACGCAGGTTACAGTCGAAATTCGTGTAGAGCCAAAGCCGCGAGCCCACCGGCCGATTGTCTACGCCAGGCATCGCAACAGTCCCACAACGGAAGACCCACCGCGTGCGGCCTTTTTCGACCGTAGCCTCCAGCAGTGGATTCCCGGTGAATCGGCACCACGTTTCCAACTCAGGTCCAATGCTCTCTTCGTCACCGACCACCGCGACCAGATCGCCCGGCCGGCTGCGGCGCAGCACAGCGATCAACTCCGGCAAGAGGCCAGACCCGAAAGTCTTTCGCCGAATATCCAGATCGATGTCAGCCTTCATCGGAATGCCTGCCTTTTACAGTTCCGAGACCACTTGGAGATAGCTTCGTAATGCGCGCGACTTACTGCGCTTTCATCCAGGTATCCGAGCCTGTCAGCTTAACTGACACGTCAGAAAGGAAGATGTGCAGGGGCTTGCCATCGGCGGTGCCGCGGTGCTCCGTTGAGATCAGCAGAGGACCTGCCTTTTTGTACCCTGCCCACGTTGCGCTGACGAGGCTCGGCTTTTTGGGCCCGCCGCGGTGGTAGACAAGGTGCTCTACGCGGTTGTCTTTGCCGACATAGAGTTCCCAGGTGTCGCCGGGCGTGTAACCGCCTTCGTTGGGATACTTCACTGCGACCAGATCGGCCGAGCCGTTGCCCACCGGCAGTTTATGCATACCTTGATCGGTCACGGTGGCGCTGGTGTCCCAGTAAGCATGGAAGGGGAACAGAAGCCAATAGTTATCGTTGATGAAAGCCGGATCAACTTCGTTTTTCACGGCGTCGGGTTGGCTGCTAAGCTCGGAGCGCATGTAGGTAACCTTGACCGGCTTACCGTCTTTATCCTTCCCCTCATAGGAAACCTTGTTGGTCTTGGGCTCCCAAACCCATGAATGGGAGACATTCACCCCGGGCAACTGTCCGTTCCACGTATAGCGGATCGCTTCAATTTGCCCATACGAATCAAGGCCATAGGTTTTGGCAAGCTGTTCGAGAATTGGCGGGCGCTTCTGCGCCCAGGAGTTTGGAGCAAGGACCAGCACTCCGCAAAGCAGAAGACCCATCATGGTTAAACGGCGGGCATTTCTCATAGAGTTCGCTCCTCTGTGAATCGAACGGATGCTCTGTACGATGACGGTGTAAGGCTCCCGGATACAAGTAATGCTGTTCAGCACACTGTCCTTCACGCTACCTACTCCGTTGAGCATTCGGGCGCGGGCGACTGTAGGATCCGGCGAAAAGCGATAATTGCGGCAGCTATTGCCACGCATCCGTATTCCAGCAGCATTACCCAACCAGGAAGCGCCCCCCAAGGACGCCCAAGTGTGCGCAAGTGCCAATTAACGTAAGTGGGGATAATGCTTACAGTCCAGAGGATGATCAGCAGCGTAGAGGCCGACGTCAGAAATGGCAGCAGCCAGAGAAGATACCATGGGAATACGACGGGTGCGCACAAAAGAGATGCTGCCATTGGCCAGGCAAATGCGTCCAGAGACCACTCGGGTGCTGCGCTTCTCAGCCAGGTTGCAGTCACTAATCCGACGAGCACTGCTATCCCAGCCAGCAACTGCGGAGGCGCCACTTGATCGAGTGCCGCAAACACGGGACCATTAAAGCGGAAACTCTGCACATACGTACCAAGCGAGCCGATCGGAATGCGGCCGTGATTAAGAAATGGCACGTAAAGGAGTCCGACCACGGCTGCCGCCAGCGCAACGTCGCGAATGCGAACCCGCTTCCAGTAGAGGGGCAAGAGTACGACCGGCAGCAATTTCACTGCTACAGCTAGCCCGAGTGCGACGGCTGCAGTTGCCTGCCATCGGCGCCTTAGCGCAGCGGCGGACACCAGCAAGAATAGCGCGCCGACAATGTCAATGTGACCGCTTCCCGCCACCTCAATGGCCAGCAATGGGTTCCAGGCGTACGCCAGAACCAGGTGCGCTCCTTGCCGGCTACAACGCAAGAGATCGAGCAACATGAGAACAATTGCCAAATCGCAAACTACAAATGCTACTTTCAGTGCAAATGTAGATTCGTGAATGGCGGTTACGGCGCGGAAGAATAGCTGCGCCCCCGCTGGATATGGGCTCGGTAGATACGGGTTGTTCAAATTACGGGTTTCGGGCGTATGCAGCCCCTTGGCAGCAGGATCGGCGGGAACGACAATATATGGGTTATAGCCGAGCCGCTGCAGGCGGCCGTCCCAAACATATCGATGAATATCATCATCGGCGCCCGCGGGCAGCCGAAGAAATTCAACGTGCCACACAGCAGCCAAGACGAGCCCGAGGACGACGACGCGCCGCGGAAATCTTGGCGTTGCGAAAAACTCACGGATCCCGAGGAGGTACACGATGCCCGCAAGCGCCAAAGAGGCATTGAAGTACGGTCCACCCCTATCACCGAAATTGCGTGAGCAGATCGTTAGCGCCACGCACAACGTGGCGCCGAGGACATACACTCTCCACTCGGGGGTGACCTTCACAGTTCTCCCGTGCCCGTCCGTAATTTTGCCGCCACAAGCTCCCACTCTTTAAGCCACCCCGCCGTGCGTGGCGCCCTTGCGGGAGCCAGACGCAATTCCGCTGCCAAGCGAGTCAGGTCGTCAGCTACATCAATATCGTAAAAAGGATCTACGAAACCTACGGACAGCTCAAGAGCTCGTGCGCACGATAGGAGTCTCTCCAGCGCACCGCTGGTGCCCATTCCGTCGTGTGCGAAAAGCTCAGGATGAGAAGCCTTTGCCCCTACGAGATAGTAGCCTCCGTCGTGCGTTGGTCCCACGACCACGTCATGTGCGGCCAGGGTTTCGAACGCGTCTTCGAGAACAGAACGCGGCAGGTGTGGGCTGTCGCTGTTGAAGGCAATGGTGCGTCGTTGATGGTCTTCCGCGAAGTGGGCAAACACGGAAATGAGGCCTGCGGCAAGACCTTCACCTTTCTGGGCAACTACGCTCGCTTCACTGCCTGCCAATTGCGCCAGCTCTTTTACGTCGGTGTCTGGGCACATGATGGCAACTTCCACATCGCCCAATGACCGCGCCAGCGCGAGTGTGTCGTCCAGAAGACAGCAATAGAAAGCAGTGACAGCCGCGGGAGAGAGGCTGGGCGCCAGGCGCGTCTTGACCGCGCCTGGCCTTGGTGCTTTCGCCATGATTACCAGCACACGGTTACTACCTGACGAACGCACCGCTGTCTCGCTTGCGGATTTCATAAAACTTTGATGCGGACCTATGCTGGCCGTGGTGTCCCGGCTCTTCGATGCCGGAAATAATAGCGCACTATCAAGCTGAGAATGAACCAACCGGCGCCGGCCGTGCCCTTCAGCGTACCGCTAATCTTCGATTTTCCGATACGCGGGTAGTAGCTCACCGGGACTTCAACCACGCGGAATCCAGCCAGGACGCCTTTGAGGATCATCTCAACCGCCCAGCCATAGGTGGTCTCTTCCAGGGCAAGCGCGCGTAGTACATCTGCGCGGCCAGCGCGAAACGGGCCGAGATCACTGATGTCTAGTCCATAGAGAAGCCTGATCAGGCTGGCGGCGAGACGATTACCAAACACCTGATGCCAAGGCAACGCCCTAGCAGAACGCCGCTCCTGGAGGCGGGAACCGAGCGTGATGTCCGCACGCCCCTCGGTGATTGGCGCTAAGAGAATCGGCAGTTCAGAGGGCCGATCGCTGTAGTCGCCATCAAGGAACACAACCACGTCAGGGGAATTTGCCGTGGCCAGCCCCGTGAGGCACGCTCGCCCATAGCCGTGGCGGGGTTCCTGAACCACGCGGGCTCCCATTCTTGCGGCGATCTCGGGCGTCCCGTCATTCGAGTTGCTGTCGACAACGATGACCTCCGTCGTGAGATCGGACGGAAGATCCGCTAAAACGCGCTCAATTGCCTCCGCTTCATTATGGGTGGGGATGATGACGGACACTCGCACGTGAACTTGGCCCGATTACCACCACGGAGAAGATGGCCACCGTTGCGACAGCCACGCGTCAACGCCCCATCTCCGGCCGGCGCGTCCGATAGCGAGCCCGAGCGATGCGAGCACCGGAACCAGCAGTTCCCAGATCCACGAGGTGCCCCACTCCGAAATCCAAAGGCTACCGAGAAACAGAAAAGCGACAAATGCTGCCGGTCGGGTAAGCAGACCGATGACGAGCAGGATACCGAGAGAGATCTCGGTCATGCCCTGCATGGGAGCAGCAATCGCGGCGTGGTTTGCCGCCAGGCCCATCACCGCCTTCCAGGCGGCCGGCGAATGACTCGCCTTGATGTAATAGTTGATCAGACCTGCGTAGCCTGCCGAAGTGTAGAGACCCTTGCCCAGATTTTCGAAGAAGACCGAGACAAACATTGCGCCGATGGTCAGGCGAACCAATGCCAGCCCGTTTGCGGCATCGAGCTCGCTGGTCGTTCCGGTTGTCTGATTTTGCGTTGGACTAACGTTTCTCGTCATCATAGACCTCTTTCGACCCGCGACCGAGTGCACGGCAATCTTAACCCTTGTTCCTGTCCGTGCTAGGTGGATGCGCAAAGAACCCGAAAGCGCAACTCCTCATATTTCGGCTCAAAATACAAATCGAGTGTTTCGCAAGCACCGGCATGGAAATCTCCCGCAAATGCCAAGAGCTTTTTCTTGGGCTCATAGCCACACCGCGATGTCGAACCTGAATTTTGAGCCCTGGTGCTAGCGGCATCCCACCGGAAGTATGTTGCCCAATGAAGCCCTCCGGTTGTCAGTGGAGCCCAACAGGAACTAAGTTGCACTGTCCACCGGTTCCTAGCTGTTCAATCCATACCTGGATTGCAAAGCAACTCGAATTCACTGCGGGAAAGGAATACGAGAATAAATGACAAGTTTCGGGGCAAGAGTGACAAATACAAAGTAGGGTTGACTAGACTGCCTTAGCCCTTGGGGCCTCTCGTAAGGCTTTCAGCGCTCCGGCCGGCGCGACCACTTCGTCCGCCACGGCTTGCACAGTCTTATCATGTTGCTGGTGAGGCTTAAAGGTCGTGAAGTTCTCAAAATCGGTATATAGCGAGAGCGAGCATGACCTGCGCCCGCACGGTCGCGACCTTAGTCTCGCCCATTACAAGCCTGAGGTTCTCCACGACACGGACAGCGACCGCGTTGCCATACCCGATGAAACCTGCGGCCTTGTTGTTCCACTCGTGGAATAGAATAATCAATCGCATTCTTCAACGCTGCCGACGTGGCATGGTTGTGCTCAGGACGAGGAAAATAAACCCATCCAGCGAGGTGATTTTCGCACCCCACGCTTTCGTGTGCGATTTGCTGTATTGCCTCATCATGGGAGGCACTCCCGCGCAACATTCTGTCCGGATGGTCGGCTACTCGGCAGTTACTTTTCGGTTGACAGATACGGTAAACTTGGTCTGCAATGGGCCGGTGTGGGAGTTTGTGCCAGCCTCCCGTTACGCCAAGATCGCTCAATGTTCAGCCCAGCAGGCAGGATCGGTACCGCTAAATGCCGCAGTGTGAAATTGCCGCCGGTCGGCGAAGAGGAATCCATTCCAGCCATGGAAAGCGAGAGCCTGCAAGGGCCGCGGGAGTCAAGGCTCGATGATGTGAACTCAGAACTCAGCACGCCTTGACGCACGCAGCACGGCAGGCATAATCAGACACAGGCGGGAAGGAATCTGCACGCTGCTTCTTGGCCGCCCGTCGTTGCATTCGATCTCGCGCGATGTTGAAGTAGGTCTCGTCGAGTTCGATTCCGAGATATGTGCGACCCACGACGTGCGCGGCTACCAGCGTCGAGCCACTTCCGCAGAATGGATCAAGCACCAGATCCACTCCGTTTGAGAATGACTGGATCAGCGGCACCAGCGCAGAGACGGGTTTCTGTGTGGGATGGAATCTGTTTCCGCTATACCTCATCTCGATCACATCGCCGGTAGCATTCTTCGGAAATTCCGGAGAGCCCTTGGCCAACAGATATGCTTGCTCGTGCTGGTAGCGCAGGAATCTCGAAGCCGACGCATAGTGCTTCACGAACACCATGTGGCCCACCACCCGGAAGCCTGCTGCATGCCATGCGCTCATGAAGCGATCTACGTGCGACCACCCGTAAAAACAGGTGAAGAAGCGACTCTGCTTCAGTACGCGATAGATCTCACGAAAGGCTGGAAGCATCCAGGCATCGTTCTGATCGTTCTGAATGGAGCGGCCAGCGCGATCACGGTAGCTGACCAGGTAAGGTGGGTCCGTGAGCACAAAGTCGATGCTCGCGCCACGCATGGTTCGCATGATCTCGATGCAGTTGCCGTGGACGATTGAGTTGACTATGGGCTGATTCTGGATGGCAGTTGCAGTTTGCATGATTGTAATCTCCTTGTCTGCCCGGAGTGATCTCTCGGGACACACGGCCCGGAGGGAGGCGAGAGAGGGCGGCTCCCAAGGATGGCGGGTGGCTTTTTCGGAGGGGCCGCTTGCGGAGGAACCGAAACCGGAGGCGTCTGCCAGACGGAATCACGCCCTAAATGCAGTATTCGCGTGCTTTGGCAGACGAAGCAGAGACTTGCCAGCTGCTGGGCGCAGCCCTCTGCTCTCTCGCGGTGACCGAGAGAGAGCAGAGGGCAGAACGGGGATTTCTTGCAGAAACTGCTCAGAACAGAATGCTTCCTGCCGTCAGCCGCACGGCCATGAGACAGACCATTTCCAGTGGTTCTCGTGGGAGTGACAGGATTGCGTCAGGTAAAGTTCCACTTTAGTTTGAAGATCATGGTTGTTGGGAGAAGGCCATGATCGCATCGCGGACGGAGATAAAACTTGGCCAGCGATGATCCGCACGCCATGCGAGTGCAGAACCAAGCTGGATTGATTCCGAGAGCGGCTTATAAACGACGCCTTGCCGCAGAAAACGCGTAGACGACTGGCGCAACAATCCACAACGGCCCTGCAATGCAACCTCATCAAGGAGTTTTGGAATGCTGCCAACATCGTGAATCTTGAATGCCCGCGAACCAGCGGAAGAAAGCACACGGTCGATCACGGCGCGGCCCGGATCTATCGCGCCTGACAGTAAGACCAGCGGCAAGACCAGCGGCGTGGTATTCAGTTTGCCAAGCTCGATTGCTGGTTGTTGGGAGACATCGAAGCGCTCTGGAAGAACAGCTACTAGCAGCTCGTTGGCGAGTGGATGAGCCCGAATTCCGCGCTCTTGGGCGGGCAGGTCGACGACAGCAAGGTCCATGTCACCGCGCAGGAGAGCCGGAATCAATTCTGGGGTGCACGCTGTGCGGATGCTGACAGAAACCGCAGGGGTCAATCGTTGCGCACGTTGTATCAACGCATGAAGGCGTGGCAGGTCAGCGAGAGACGAAAGCCCAATCGCTAACGGGCGATCCTGCTGTTTTGCAAACGCCTGCACAAGAGAGAAGGCACGACGGCTTTGCTCCAACGCGCGACGCGCTTCGCGAATGAACAAATGTCCGGCCTTAGTGACGCTTACGTTTCTTGTACGCCGTTCGAAGAGCTTCGCTCCCAGTGTGGCTTCGACGACGGCGACTTGCCGGGAAAGGGCGGGCTGCGTGACATGGCAGCGCTGAGCCGCGCGCGTGAAGTTGCGCTCCTCGGCAACCGCCACCACATACCGCATCCACCGCAACTCGATCTCAGCCTGCACTCCGACAACATAGGGCAGATTTGCAGGCTCGACCTATTCCATTTCGAGTAGACCTATTCCATTTGGGAATATATCCACGACCACACTTGCGTGGCTAATTGAACACACTTTTCGCAAATGCCCTGGGTGAAGGTTCAGGCGCCTACCGTGAGAGTGACGTTCAGACTGGGTCCTGGACCGTGCTCCGGTAACGGAGAGGCCCGATCTTCCCCGACCGTGAGCCTTTTGGTGGTTCGCAGTACATGAATATGTTACTAATCGAGGCGGCACACGACCCTGAGGAGTAATCAGGGTGGATAGCAATTGGCAGTACCCTACTGTCCATTAGCCGTTTTCATTGTTCCTGTGGCGATGACCGGATCGTTCTTCTCCCAGCCACCGCCGAGGGCCTTGTACAGAGAGATCAAGTCGGTTTGCACCGCGGCTCGGCTCTGCGCCAGCGAGTCCTGCGCGGTGAAGAGTGAGCGCTGCGCCTCCAGCACGTCGAGGAAGTTAGTGAGTCCGCGAGTGTATTTTGAAAGCGCCAGAGATGAGGCACGCTGATATTGCTCGACCTCGGTCTGGAGAATCCTCTCGCGCTGCTTCTCCTTGTCGTAGGCGGTCAGAGCGTCTTCCACTTCCTGAAAAGCGGTAAGGACGGTCTTCTGATAGGTGAGCACTTTCTGATCACGCTTGGCCTCATAGGTGCGGATATTCGCCTTGAGCGCGGGATAGTTCAGCAAGCCCCACTGAATGGTGGGACCGATACTGTAGAAACGCGCCGCGCTGTTGGCCAGATTAACAATGCTGCTCCCGCTCTGGCCTCCGTACTCGGCAGTGAGTGTGATGCTGGGAAAGAGTTTGGAAACCTGCACGCCAACACGTGCTGCCGCGGCCTGTACATTCGACTCCGCCTCACGAACATCGGGCCGTCGGCGCAACAGCTCTGAGGGAAGACCTGCGGGAATCTCGGTGATTGCCATGGGCACGGTCTTCACGGAAGTGAGCTCGGCGTTCAACTCCGAAGGCGTCTTACCCACCAGCAACGCCAGGGCGTGCATCTGCTGGCTGATCTTACTCTCCAATTGCGGCACGGTGGATTGTGTGCTGGAAACAGTGGCACGGGCATTGGCCACATCGAGATCGCTGACCAGTCCGGCCTGACTGCGAACTTCGGTGATATGCAAGGTGTCCTTTTGCGAAGTCTCCTGCTCGCGCGCAATCTGCAATTGTTGTTGGTACTCACGAAGCTGAATGTAGTCTTTCGCAACTTCGGCGAGGGTGCTGACCAGCGTATTGCGCACATCATCAGCGCTGGCGATGGCGTCGGCCCTCGTGGCCTTCACGCTGTTGCGTACACCGCCGAAGAGATCGAGTTCGTAGCTGGCGTCAAAGTACGCCTGATAATTGCCATAAACGTAAGGAACAGTCGTCTGAGTTCCGCCGAGCGTGAGTACCTGCGCATTGTCCGCGCTGGTGCGCGAGTGCGCGTAGGAAGCATCTAAGTTGACCGTCGGCAACTGGTTCGCCGAGCGCGTGTTCCGCAGCGTGGACCTCGACTCCAGCAGTTTGGCCCGCGCCACGCGAACATCCAGATTGCCCGCAATCGCCTGCTGGATCAGCGACTGCAACTCGGGGTCCTCGAAGTTCTTCCACCACTCGGCGAGCAGTGCCGCATCCTTCGGCGTCTGCTGCGCGGAAGCGGTGGAGAACTGTGCTGGCACTGCGGCGCTAACCTGTTTCGTCTTCTTTCCAGCGAGCGCGGTGCCGCACAGCGCAAGGCACAATACTGAGGCGGATGCCACTCTTACTATTCTGGTTAGCTTCATTTGCCGCCACCTTTCGTCTGAGTTGCGCCCTCGGTGGACGGGTCTTTCAGCGGATTCGCCTCGATGTATACATCCATTTGCTGTCCCACGTACACCCGGAAATCCTGCGGCTGGCGGAAGGTGTAGATCACCTGCAGCACGCGGGTATCCACCCGCTCGGTGGAGCTACCAGTCAGCGAGGTCTTGGGAATAACGTAGGGTTCCATGCGCGCAAAGGTCAGGGGAATCGCCACGTCGCTGCGGCCGCGGACATAGGCCGAAGCGCGAAGGTTGGTTTGTATCCGCCACGAATCCTGCTCGTCCACATCTACGCGCACACTGAGAAGATCCTGATTGCCAACCATCACCAGCGCGCTGTCGGTTTGCGATGCAGGAGCGTACTCTCCTGCGTGGATCTTGACCTGCAGCACCACGCCCGGGAGCGGTGAACGCACCGTATAACGATCCAGGTCGGAACGGACCTGCGCCAGTTGCGCGCGGGCGGAGGCGACCTCGGCCTCCTGCACCTTGATCTCTGGCGCCCATGTTCCAGCGGTCAGCTGTTCGAGGTAGCGCTGCTGATAAGCGAGCGCAGCCTGTCGCTGTTTCACCGTATTGCGTGCCTGATTGATGTCGTCCTGGCTGACGGCGCGTGCGTCCTCGGCGTTGGCCGCCTCGCGCAGCTTCAACTGCTGCAGTGCGTCGTCATACTGTGCGGCTGCCTGGTTGACCTGCTCGCGTTGCTTGGCAATCTCCTCTGGGCGGCTGCCCAGCTTCAGCTTGGAGAGTGTAGCCTCTGCTGATTGCAACGCAGCCTCGTAGCGAGCTAACTCGGAGCGCTTGGAGCCATCGTCGATCTGGAAGAGCGCCTGACCCTTCATCACTTTGTCGCCTACCTTGACGAAGACCTGCGTGACCAACCCGCCGGTGGTCGCCCCTACTTTCACGTTTTCGGTGGATGCCTCGATCAATCCAGCGCCGGAAACGTAAGAGGAGAATGGCGCTTTCGCTGGCTCGGCTATCACCTTCGGTTTCGTCGAAGGCTTTGTTGTCGCCATTATCATGTAGATTCCAAAGAACAGTCCAAACATCGCCAGAAGCGGCAACGCCCATTTGCGTTTCATTGCTGGATCCCTTCCGCTTCCACCATCTCCTGGTAGGAGCCGTACACCTTCTGAATGCTTCCGTCGTCCATTCGCGAAATGCGATCGGCGTATTGGAAGATGCGGCTGTCGTGAGTGACCACGATCAGCGCCCGCCCGTCGCCTGCGGCAACCTCACGTAGCAACTCCACCACATGTTGTCCTGTCACATGGTCGAGCGCACTGGTCGGCTCATCGCAAACCACCAGTCGCGGCGAATGCACAATGGCGCGCGCTATGGCCACTCTTTGCTGCTGTCCGCCGGAGAGCAGAGTTGGACGGTCGTTGGCACGCTCACGCAGGCCCACTCGCTCCAACGCTTCTTCGGCCTTTGGCATCGCTGCCTCGTAGCTCATACCGTTGATCAGCAACGGTATGGCCACGTTCTCCCGCAAAGTGAGCGAGGGGATCAGGTTGAATTGCTGGAAAACGAATCCAATGCTTTGGCCGCGATAACGTGTGCACTCGGACTTGGTCATCTTCTGCATCGACTTGCCGAAGACCGTGCATTCGCCGTGCGTTGCGTCGAGCACTCCGGCGATCACTGAAATCAGGGTCGTCTTGCCGCAGCCCGAAGGGCCCACAAGCATCATCAACTCACCTTGCTGTACATCTATGTCAATGCCGCGCAGGGCCTGCACCTCATTGCTGCCGGAGCCAAACACCTTCTTGATTCCGTGGCACTCCACAGCCGCTATCGTTTTCGTGTCCATCACCTAACCTCGGAAGACAATACCCGGCTCCAGTTGGACTACCTTCCGCAAACTGAGCAGGGCGGATATACCAGAGATACCGACCACGGCCACTCCCGTGAAAGCCAGCACGTACCAGGGGAGAGTGAATGTCATCATGCTGTCCTGCATGGCCAGTCCCATAAGGCAGGCCAGTCCTGTGCCAATGCCGTAGCCTACAAACCCCACCAGTCCCGCCTGCAGCAAGATCATGGAGAGAATGGTGCGGTCACTTGCGCCCATCGCCTTCAACGCGCCGAAGTGGCGTAGGTTATCCATGGTGAAGTTATAGAAAGTCTGCCCGGCAATCAGCGTGCCGATCAAAAACGCCACCATCACCGACATGCCGAAGTTAATGACAATGCTCGTTTCAGTCAGGAAATAGTGCAGCGTTTTATCAATGAACTGCTGCGAACTGTAGGCACCCAATCCGGTGACGCGCGCGATTTTGGCCGCGACCTCTTCCGGCGTTTTACCCGGCTGTGCCGTCGCCAGAATGTAGGACAGGTTCTTGCGCTGCGTTGGTGCAATCGAAAGAGCGCGATTGTAGGTGGTATACACGACGGCCTGCGACTGGAAACCACGTCCCACCTGACAGAGCCCAACCACCTTCACCCGATGGTCGTTCAACTCCAACGTGTCACCCACCCTGAGCGGCACACGCGTACCGTCTGCGCTAACGTGTGCCAGTCGATCCTTGGCGCTCATCGAGTCCACTACCACCGCATCGTTAATGCGCAGGTCGCTGAGCTTGCCCTCGATCATCTGCGAAGGACCGCCAGTGAAAGTTGTGTCGTCGAGTCCATACAGCGAGACACCTTCGGTGTCGCCGTTCTCCAGTCTGGCGGAGGTTGAGCCCTTGTAGAGAGCCACAGCCCAGGCCACGCCTTCTACGCTGCGGACGCGTCCGAGTTCGCCATCGGTCATTGGCTTGGAGTCTTCGATGCTCTTGACTTTCGGGTCCATCACCCAGATGTCCGCATGCACCGAGGTAATTCCGGAGTAGGTCTGTGTCAGAATGCCGGAGAACATCGACAACTGCTGAATGATCAGCAGCGAGGCAAACATCACCCCGGCGACAATGCCGAGATACTTGCCCGTCTCTCCAATCAGCATGTGTAACGCGATACGTCTCATGATTTCCTGCGTCCTTGCCTGCGGAGCCTTGCAGTACAGCGCCGGTCCCGCAACTCCAGTAAACGGGAAAACGCTGGAAGTGCGCCTTAAGTTTTGTTAAAGTCCGGCCCCGGGCGCACCAGCACCATGAAAGGCGCGCGATACTGGCTGTATGGGAAATGTGCCACAAGCCGAAGAGTCGAGCCCGGAAATCACACTCCTCCTGGTGGACGATGACGCTGAGCTCTGCGCTCTCATGACGGAGTACTTCAGCATGAAGGGCTTTGCCATTGACTGCGTGCACAACGGCCGCGACGGCTTGGCGCGCGCTCTTGAGGAGCGGCACAACCTGGTGATCCTGGACGGCATGCTTCCAGTGCTTGATGGCTTCGAGGTGTTGCGGCAGTTGCGCAAGCACTCTGCGATTCCAGTCATTATGCTTACCGCCCGCATTCAGGAGCGCGATCGCATCACGGGCCTCGACAGTGGCGCAGACGACTACCTGCCCAAACCCTTCGGACCCGATGAACTACTGGCACGCATCCGCGCCATTCTGCGCCGCTATCGGAGCGCTCCAGCCGCCACCATCGAGACACTGAGTGCAGGCGTGATTGAGCTTGATCCCACAGCCGGTATTGTCCGGCGAAATGGAAAACTCGTGGCTTTGACCTCAATGGAGTTTCAAATTCTCGAGTTGCTGATGCGCTCAGCCGGTCGCATCGTCAGCCGCGATGAGGTCTCCGCAGTGCTCTACCAGCGAAAGGCAACGCCGTATGAACGCTCCCTCGATGTGCATATCAGCCACCTGCGCAAGAAGATTGAGCAAGAAGGTCCCCCATTGATCCGCGCTGTACGCGGCACCGGATATATCTTTTTCTCAGGACAGGAGTAAGCGCATGCGAACCCTCCACCTGCGCATTCTCGTAACTTTCAGCTTTGCGCTGCTGTGTACTGCAGCGGCCATGATGTGGTTCTCGGGCTCCATCTCCCGCCGAACCACCGGAGAATTTTTCGAAGGCTCGATGAAGCTGCAACTGTCGCAAGCTGGTCGAGCATATGAGAGCGGAGGGCCCTCAGCGCTTGCCGCTTATCTCAAGGAGGTGGACGCTGCTCTCAAGGGCCAGCGCTATCTCACTGACGCCGGCGGCCGAGACCTCGCCACGGGAGAGGACCGCTCTGCTCTGCGCCGCACCGAATTCAACCGGCTTGGCTTCCCCGCGGCCCGCGAGGGACACTTCGTCATCGTGATGTCCTCGGCTGACGGGCGTTACCGCTTCGTGACCGTAGCGCCGCCGCCCATTTCGCTCAGAATACTTCTCCCTTACTTTCTCATTGCCGTCCTGCTCGTCGCCCTGCTCGGCGTATGGCTCTCGGTGAGCATCGTCTCGCCGCTGCACAAACTTGCGAGCGCTGTGGATAGTTTTGGCCGCGGCGATCTTTCCGCGCGCGCCGACGACAGCCGTGGCGATGAGATCGGCAAGGTCGCACGTTCGTTTAATGGTATGGCGGAGCGCATTGCAACCCTCCTGACGGCGGAGCGCAGGCTGCTGCAGGATGTCTCACACGAATTGCGCTCGCCACTGGCGCGCTTGAGCTTTGCCGCTGAGCTTATGAAGAATGCACGCGACCCCGAGACCGCACTGTCGCGAATGCGGCGCGAGATCGATCGCTTAGCTCGGCTGGTCGGGACACTGCTAGAGATGACCAGTGCGGAGGGCGATCCAGCCACGCACAAGAGTGTGGCACTGCCGATTGCCCCACTGGTTGAGGAGATCGTAGACGATTGTTCATTCGAGGCCGCCGCACGTCACGTGAAAGTCGAGTGCAGCATCGCCTCTCGAGCCATGCTCGCGGCCGATCCCGAACTGATCCGCCGCGCGATCGAGAACATCTTGCGCAACGCCATCCGCTACTCGCCCGAGAACTCGACCATCGAGGTCCAACTCGACGACCGCGCGGACGAAGTTGCCATTCGCGTGCGTGATTATGGTCCCGGCGTACCGGAAGACATGCTCGGACGTATTTTCGAGTCTTTCTTTCGCGTCGATGAATCTCGTGATGGCACCGAAGGCGGCGTCGGTCTGGGACTCTCAATCGTGCGCCGCGTGGTACTGCTGCATCACGGCCAAGTGAGGGCGGAAAATGCCCTTCCAGGTCTGCGCGTCGAAATGCTTCTCCCATGCAGGACAAATGATGCCCATTCCGGCACGCCAGCGGCTTAGTGTAAACCGGCATCTAGGAACGACGGTTCCCGCATGGCGCAGGCAAAGCATCGAGCGGGTAACTGCGCGCGCGCGAGAGAGAGAGAGAGAGAGAGAGAGAGAGAGAGAGAGCAGGAAAAAACTGAAGGGATGAATCGACCCAAAGCGAAGAGGAATCCATTCCAGCCATGGAATGCGAGAGCCTGCACGGGATGCGGGAGTCAAGGCTCGATCATGTGAACTCTGAACTTAGTACCACGCAGCACGACGGGCATGATCAGCCACAGGCAGGAAGGAATCTGTAGGCTGCTTCTGGGCGGACCGTCGTTGCATTCGATCTCGTGCGATGTTGAAGCAGGTCTTGTCCAGTTCGACTCCGAGATATGCGCGCCCCACGAACTGAGCGGCTACCCGCGTCGAGCCACTTCCTCAGAATGGATCAAGCACCAGACCGTCTTCGGTTGAGAACGACTTGATGAGCGGCACGATGCGCGGAAACGCCATCGTTTATCTCACGTCCAGGTGCAGATCGCACACGAGTTGGGAATGAATCCAGCGAAGTTGGGAAAGATTGACAACCATAAGCAGGAGCCGTGAAATCTGCCTCTACCGCAATTCATCGAAGGACTCTACTTCGAGCGATTCGACAAGACCGCACACAGTACGGGTGTTTCAGCCGAGGGACAACAGCGTTCCGCGAAAAAGATGTAGGAGAACAGGCTGTACTTGCGGACATGCGACTCCCCCTCCAACGGGGCGGGCATCAATTCTCTTCCCAAAGAGTGGCTTGCCGCTGTGCGCCATGAGCAGGGTCGCCTCATGGGACGCATGGAGAGTCTCGGCTTCGGTATGCGTCAAGAGGCGGTCCTCCAAACGCTCAGCACGGATGTACTCAAGAGCAGCGAAATCGAAGGGGAAAAGCTGGACGCGGAGCAGGTCCGCTCCTCGATTGCGCGCCGTCTTGGGATGGATGTTGGCGGCCTCAAGGCCGTGGATCGAAACGTAGAGGGCGTCGTTGAAATGATGCTGGACGCGACGCGCAACTACGCGCGACCTCTGACGACAGAGCGGCTTTTCGCTTGGCATGCCTCCCTATTTCCGACCGGTCGAAGCGGCATGAGCCGAATCAGGGTTGGCGCATGGCGCGATGAAAGCAGTGGCCCTATGCAGGTTGTCTCTGGCCCCATCGAGCGGGAGCGCGTTCACTATGAGGCAACTGGAGCGGAAAGGATCGACGGAGAGATGCAGTCATTCCTCGGTTGGTTCAACGGGCTCGATGAGATGGATTGGGTGGTTAAAGCCGCGCTCGCCCATCTCTGGTTTGTGACCATTCACCCGTTCGACGATGGCAATGGCCGTATCGCTCGGACCATTGCCGACATTGCACTCGCGCGATCCGAGCAGAGTTCGCAACGCTTCTACAGCGTGTCAGCGCAGATCCGCCAAGAGCGCGCCGCGTATTACGACATCCTGGAGCAAACGCAAAGAGGGACTATGGACGTCACTCCTTGGATGATTGGTTCCTGGGATGCATGGGCCGGGCCATTGAAGGCGCGAAAGCCACGCTCTCTTCGGTTCTCACTAAAGCGCGCTTCTGGGAATCGATCACTGACGTCTCTCTCAATGACCGCCAGCGCGTCGTCCTCAGTCGTCTTCTGGAAGGTTTTGAGGGGAAGCTCAGAACATCGAAATGGGCAATACTTGCGAAGTGTTCCCAGGACACTGCCCTGCGTGATATCTTGCCACTGGTCGAACGTGGCATCCTCGTGCGCAATCCCGAAGGTGGACGCAGTACCAGCTACTCGCTCGTTAATATCCCGTCAGTCTGAGGAACCCAGGCCCTCCTCCGAGCACAAACCCGCTTTAGTATTTGCGCCCCGCTTGCGGATCCTGTGACGAATGGCTGGATTCTACCGTTGTAACTTGTTGATTTTCCTTGTTTTCAGAGTTGGGTTGACAACTCATAATCCGTAGGTCCGTGGTTCGAGTCCACGCGCCGCCACCAAATAAACTGAAATCAAATCATAATTTACAGGCAGTGCATCTGAGTGTCTCAAAGGTACACACTGGATAGCAGGCCGATTGCCTTCGCCCAGTTGGACAGTACCTGCTGTGATCGGTAACTGCCACTGCGCGGAGCGAGGAGGAGTAAAGTCGCTACTCCTTGATTGGGAGTTGCGCATTGGCCACGACCTGCCATTGGCCGCCGCGCTTCTGAAATACGTGCAGGCTGCGGTGTGACTCGGTGACCTCCTTACCATCCTGTGTGCCCTTGGTGGTGGCGCGGTGCGTCATTACGATGACATCCGGGGTAAGCGATTCAAATTTGTACTCATCAGCAGTGTAGGACGGGTTTTGCACATTGCTGCTTGTGGCCGTGGTGGCGGCGACTTGCTCCTGCTTGCCCAATGCCTCGCCTTTAGCACCTATACCTGTAAAACTGTCCCCGAGAATCTTGTTCAAGGTCGCGGTATCCCCCTTGCTCCCGGCTTCTCCCCACTGCTTATCGAGAGCTATAAGCGATTGCTGAATCTGCTGGCTGGGTGCTTTCTTATCGGCTGATTTGCCTTGCCCCAACACCATGGTAGGAACTAACAACGCGATGGCGATGAGCGCCTTCGAATTCGCACGCAAGCTAAACAACTTCATGACGTCAATTTCTCCTTGGGGTTGGCAGCACTGCCCACAACAGCGGCAATAATGGCTGCCGAGATTTCCTTGCGATGCTAGTCTGACTAGCGGTGTTGTACCGGAAATCCAGCGAACGGGGCGAGATGCGAATGGTTCGTTAACATTAAGGCGCACGGTAACGAACCGCCACCAAAGCACACCCCTTAATCCAATTTCGAGCAAAAACCACGGGCCATCCGAATGTTCGAATGGCCCGTGCTGATGCAAGCTAGGTTGTGAAGCGGTTAGTGGCCGTCGAGGCAGCCCCTCTGTCCCGAGCTATTGGGATAGCCCGTCCCGCTGGTGTAGGCGTTGTTCGACCACTCGCCCTGAATCTTCCATTTCGTGCTGTTGGCGGCAAATGTCACGGAGGGCACATTGAAGGTCCAGGCGCACTTGTCGCCGTTTTCGGCACCCGAGCTGTCGTACCAGGCACCGGGACTCGCCGGGTCGGTTCTCGCTTCGGACAGCTCATGTCCGGAGACGTTGGCGAGCGCGGCTAGTCCCTGCGAATGGCCGGTGGTCGTGTCCTGTGGATCGCAACCTGCGTCGCCATCCAGTTTCCAAAAGAACGCGAACTGGACCGGCATGCCGCCGCAGGTACCGGCGCTGTGCCAGGCGCAGTAGTTGGCATTGCCGCGTGGCAGGTCAGTGTAAACCGCGTAGTAGCCATTGCCCGAAGTATCCGGCGTCACAACCTTGCAGACTTCGGCCAGGATTGCCGAAGTTGAGTTTCCGCCCGAGGCTGCAGACGTATCGATGATGTGTCCCAGGTGGCTGGTCGCGGGCGCAACCGTACCGTTCGTTCCGGTGTATTCATCCGAGGTCTTAGCGTAATTTGAGTTGGTGAATCCGTAATACCAACTATCCATCCCTGTGATTTTGTCGCCGGTGTAGCTACCCCAACTCGTTCCCCAAAATATGGCTTGGGTCACGGCGGTCGTCATGATCTTTCCGCCGTGGTAGGTCATGTTGGCTGATTTCGTTCGGGCTCTGGAGGCTTGGAATTCACGCGTCCAGTGGATGCCCAGCATCGGCGGTTCATGTTGCTTCACGAGTATCTCTGGCTTGGTGTCTCTACTGTTGTTGTCGGCTTGGGAGAAACCCAAGGCGCTGGCGAACAAAACGACCGGTATGGCGATCCACTTCATAGAACTCCTCCACAGCAGTTACACAGTTGGATTAACGACGGGGCTGTACAACTTTCCAGGCGTGGCGCAACTTGCCCGGAACTTTTCAAAGGGATAGAGAAGCGTGGATGACGAGGATTGCCCATGCTCCTTGCGGGCAACAACGTGTCTAGGAGATTGATCAGCTATCGCGAAGCGTAGTTGCCAGTGTTTTCGATCCGCTGCCCACCCCGGGCAGCAGCAGCAACTCAAGCATGAGATGCATAAACACGCCTAATCGCCACCATAAATACTTTGAATTTCCGTTGATGATCTCCGTGGGATACGTTACTGGAACTTGGTTGTGCCGATTGAATTGGCGTACGTGTAAGAACGCGGTGATTGGGCAGAGACAGAGAACAGAATGGATGTGCGGTGAGGACCGTGCGCCCAATCGGCATTCAAAAATGTATTTGGTAACGTTTCCCTGACTGGCAGCAGACGGGCTTTCCCCTCTTGCCTGATCAGCCACACTCGTTCGTGCACGGCACACCCGAACGCATTACGTGCCAAAGCTAAGGCTCGTCGCGCGCTTGTACGTGCTTGCCGACGCCCTTCCCGCTCGCCTGAAGTTATTGGATCTAAAACAAATTGAGTGGCTCCGTGATATGAGCTCACCTGAGCTGAGACCTTCAGCGCTGGCGCACTTTTCTGCCCCGAATGGGATCGGGAATGCAGGTCTGAGAAGTTTTCATCGCCGCTGCGAAACTACGTGTGTTCTCTGGTGTTTACTTCAAAAGACCGATCGCATTTGCAGATAAAGTGTGCTGCTGGCAGGAGTGATTTTATGAAGTACGATGAGAAAAGTACGGGGCTGGCGGAAGAAATATTGGACGGCATTTTAGAACCGAAGCCCTCAGCGCTCGTTGGCCACAGGATTGGAGAACTGATCCGGCGTGGACTGGCAATACTGTTAAGCGCCCTGATGATCATGGTCCCGATGGGACAAGAGGTGTTTGCGCAGTCCGCCCCATACCCACAACAGGACGTGCCGCCCGGATACAGCGACCAGACGCCGCCGCCCGACCAGCAAGCACCGCAGGGGCAACCCCTCTCCGCCGATCAACTCGATCAATTAGTGGCGCCCGTTGCGCTGTATCCCGATGCGCTGGTGGCTCAGGTGCTTGTAGCGGCCACCTATCCAACTCAAGTGGTAGAAGCAGATCGTTGGAGGCAGTCTCAGGGCAATGCTCCCGCCGACCAGATTGCCGCTGGTGCGGACACCCATAATTGGGATCCCAGCGTGAAAGCGCTGACCGCATTCCCAACCGTGCTCGCGCAGATGGATCGCAATCTTCAATGGACGACCGACCTTGGCAACGCCTATTACAATCAGCCGCAGGACGTAATGGATTCCGTGCAGGCCATGCGCCAGAAAGCTCAGGCCGCGGGCCAGTTGCGCAACACACCGCAGCAGGTTGTGACCAATGAAGGCGGTGCAATTGCGATTGTGCCCGCCAATCCGACAGTGGTTTACGTCCCTGTTTACAATCCTTGGGTCGTCTATGGTTCGCCGTTCCCGATGTATCCCGGTTACTACTACGCTCCGCCTCCGGGGATCTTCTTTGGCGGACTGGCCATTGGCTTTGGCATTGGAATCGGCATCGGTGTGTTCTCACACTGGGGCTGGGGATGGAATCGTTGGGGAATGGGCTGGCATGATCGTGCGGTCTATTACAACCACAATCATTACTTTACCCACAGCACGACGGTGATCAACCGTGGGTTCTATCGTCCTGGCGGCCCTGGTCGAGGGTATGGACCGCGCGGAGCTTATGTTCGCGGAGGCTATCGCCCAGGTGGCAACTACGGTCGGCCCAATGTTGGATACCGCGGCGGGTATGGCGCTAACAGGACTGGCGTAGGTCGGCCGGGTGGTAATTATGGTCATCCGGATGGTAACTATGGCCGTCCGGGAGCGACTAACCGTCCTGCTCCGGGCCGTTCAGCCGGAAACTACGGTCACCCTAACGCATCTTACGGACGTCCGGGCGGAGGAGGATTTCCGCGGGCTTCGATGAGCCGCGGCCCAGCTCCTGCCGCGCACGGTGGTGGCGGACATCCCAGCGGTGGTGGCGGCGGTGGTGGCAGTCATGGTGCCGGCCACGGTGGCGGTCACGAAGGACACGGCCGGTAAAACAGCAAGCCGGTCAAGGACACAAAAAGGGAGGCCCCGACGAGGCCTCCCTTTTTTTATGTTGAAAATCTGCTGACATTCCTTGCCCCAAGCCTGAAATTCTCGTGCTATTATCGTGCATCTCTGTATCCCTTTCTTCCGCATAACCCAAAAACAAAAGGAGCCCGGCCCATGAGAAGCCGCTCAACATCTGTACTATTTGTTTTTCTCGTGTCCATTTTTGCTTCTTGTGCATTCGCACAGACTTTTCGAGGAAGCATTCAGGGGACGGTAACGGACTCTACCGGATCAGCGATCGTCGGGGCGCAGGTAAGAGTGTTCAGTCCTGCCACCGGATTTTCGCGTTCACTCACCACGAATGAACGCGGTGAATATCAGACTTCCGAATTGCCCTTGGGCACCTACAGCATCACGGTCGAAAAAACAGGCTTCCGCACCACTACCTTGAACCAGATTCCGGTAAGCGTGGGATCGCCCGCGCGTGCAGACGCAAAGCTCTCCACTGGTCAGGTAAAAGAACAGATCGAAGTAAATGCCGACGTACCGCTGGTGGAAACATCCTCCAACACAACGGGCGGCACGATTGATTCAACCGAAGCCGCCGAGCTACCCATCAACGGCCGCGACTTCACAAAGCTGCTGGAACTGGTTCCCGGCACCGCGAGCGATCCAGTCGGCTCTACCGAATCGGCCGGCTCCTATGGGCTGTTCAGTATGAACGGCAACCGTGGCCGCTCCAACAACTACCTGCTCGATGGCACCGATATGAATGATGGTTATCGCAACCTGCCTTCGATCAACCAGGCCGGTGTGTGGGGATGCCCATCCACCATTCTTCCAGTCGACGCCCTGGCTGAGATTCCAGTGACGGGCAGTCCGGAGGCGGAGTTTGGACGCAGTTCCGGCGCGACCGTAAACATTGTCACCAAGTCGGGCTCCAACCAGATCCACGGTACGTTGTTCGAATATTTCCGTAATGACTCGCTGGGCGCACGCAACTATTTCAACACTCCCGACCAGCCGAAGAACGCCTTCAGCAACCATCAGTACGGCGGCTCTGCCGGTGGTCCCTTCGTGAAGAATAAATCGTTCTGGTTTGCTTCCTATGAGGGTCAGCGCGAAAACGGCGGCCTCCCACAACTGGGCACCGTACCAACCCAGGCTGACATTGCGACCGCGACACCGGCAGGCGGAATCAATCCCGTCATTCAAAAGCTTCTAGCAAGAAATCCCTGGGGAGCGCTGCCTGCAGCAGGCGATGGCAGCACGCAATTCACGACGCCGTTCAGCAACAACATCAACAGCCTCATTTTCAAAGTCGATCAACACCTGAACCTGTTCAGCCCGGGAGACCTGCTAACCGGACGTTACTATTTCAGCCGAGGGTCGCAAAGCTTCCCGCTGGGTATGCTCTACACCGGAAGCAGCGCCCCAGGCTACAACACCTCCACGCCAACCCACGTAAACATCGTCTCCCTGTCCTATACCTCTGTGCCGAAATCGAATCTGATCATCGAGATTCGCGGCGGCTACAACCGCTTCCTGCAGGACTTTCTCCCGCAAGACATCAAGTTTGATCCCACCAGCATTGGGTTGGACACGCTGCCTCCTGGCTTCTCAAGTTCGAAAGACTTCGGACTTCCGACAATCAACGTTGGTGCGTACAGCCCCATTGGCTCAACTCCCAGCGATGCTCGCGGACGTATCGACACCAATTACCAACTCTTCGGCAACATCGCACTGACCCAGGGCAGGCACAATTTCAAAGTGGGTTATGAATGGCGTCGCACATTTATCAACAGCTTCATGAACTCAGGTCATCGCGGCAAACTGAGCTTTTCAGATTGGGTTGACCCCAGCTCTCTGGACGCTGTTTCCGCGCTTGGTGAATTCCTCGCAGGAAACATTACTGGGGGCGGAAGTTCTGCCGAAGGTTCCAGCACACGCTACACCTACCAGAACAGCAATGGTGCCTATTTCCAGGACAATTGGCGCCTGACCAATCGCATCACTGCGAACCTTGGAGTTCGTTGGGATTACTTTGGCGTAGTTGGAGAGAAGAACCATCAGTTCAGCCTCTTTGATCCAACGACCGCAGGGTTGGTAAGCGTCGGCGCCAATAGTGGACCCAGCAAGCTCTATCCAAAGGACTGGAACAACTTCTCGCCACGCGTCAGCGTGATCGATGATGTCTTCGGCACCGGGAAACTGGTGGTTCGCGCCGGGGCCGGTCTCTTCTATGATGGCCCGTCGCAGGACTTCTTTGTTGGCAATCAGCCTTGGAATACCTATGCCGCGCAAGCAGGTCCAGCGTTTAACAACATCCAATTCTCATTCCTGCCAACCCCGGACTCGGATAGTCCGGCTGGTCTTTCGAACTACGTCACCATTGCTCCCGGCGCGAAGGTCTTCGATCCCACGAGCTACAGCCCGAACAGCGCGTTTACGGTCGCAAGAAATCTAGCAACGCCCGTCTATTTCGCTTACAACCTGAATATTGAGTCGCAGATCACCAAGAAAGTGGCGGTCCAGTATGGATATGTCGGATCGCAGGGACGCCATCTCTTCCACTTCCGCGATATCAACCAGTTCAACAACGTGGCGGGCACCACGCAAAGCTGCGGCAATGGCCAAACCATTGGATACGGTGAGCAGTGTTTCCCCGCCTATTATTACGTAAATCAGATTGAAACCAGCGCGAGCTCAACCTACAACTCACTGCAAGGAAGTTTGAAGATTCAGAACTGGCATGGACTGAGCTCGACCCTGAACTACACTTGGGCACACTCAATCGATAACGCCAGCGATGGTCTTGATTTCGTTCCGAACGCAGCGCAACCGGACAATAGCTTCAATGCCTCAGGCGAGCGTGCCAGTTCCAACTTTGATGTGCGGCAACGCCTCCAGTGGTATTGGACCTACAACGTTCCGAAGTTCCATTCCGCAAAATGGCTAACCAACGGATGGGCTTTGGATGGCATGTTCAACTATGCGTCCGGCCAGCCATATACCGTGAACTACCTGTTTGAGGGCGACTACAACGGCTCGGGAGAATACTTTGGACGTCCCGACATCATTGGCGATCCTCACGCGGGAGCGCATGGAACCAACCTGTTGAACATGGCCGCCTTCGCCGCTCCATGCACGCTCGATAGCTTAGGAAACTGCGTCGATGGACACCCGGGCAGCGAAGGCCGCAATGCCTTCAACTCCCCCAACTACGCGAACTTTGATTTCTCGGTAACCAAGCTGTCGCACCTTACCGAGAGGATCACCATGCAGCTACGAGCTGATATCTTCAACATTCTCAATCACGCGAACCTTAGCAACCCGTTGTTGCCGGGCTTTGCCGTCGATGCATTCACCAACAGCCACGTTGTGGGAAACCGCATTGTGGCTGGACTTGATCCGACTGCCAGCCAGAACGGCATTCTGAACGGACCTCAATTCGTTCGAACCACCGCCACGCCGGATGTGGGCAGCGGTAATCCCTACCTCGGAGGTGGCGGTCCACGCACCATGCAGTTGGCCGTTCGCTTTGCTTTCTAACACCCAACGATTGCGAAAGAGAGGCCGCCTTCGGGTGGCCTTTCTTTTTAGCTACGGTCTTTCACTCGCTTTCCAGTGGAAGATACCTGTGAATTGGAATTCGTGCGTGCAATCGCGCTACCCTGCTTTACACTTCAACATGGATAGTTAACTCTTCAACCCTGTAGGAAATCGGGCCATTCGTTCTGGCAATTAGGGAGAAAGATACCCGCAATGAAAAATCTGATTCGCGCCTGGTGCCTGGCGAGCCTGACCGCTATGCTGTGCAGCGTTCCCCAGGTTTCGGCGTCGTCTGCGGTACCGGTGAAACAGGACGTTGTCCTCACCAGCATGGAACGGGAACTGCAACGTGCAAACGTGGAGTTAGGTAAGTTAACTCCCGCCCCCTACTTCATCAGTTATACGGTGTATGACCAGCAGGTTTCGTTTGCGGTTGGCATGAATGGCAGCCTTGTCACCAGCACCACCGGGCGAAAGCGAATGGCCGATGTAATCATGCGAGTCGGCGCACCAACACTGGACAACGCGCACGGCGACGCGCGTCCTTCGGCGATCATTACAGAGACGCTCCCCTTCGACGATGATTCGGATGCGATCGCACATGCACTCTGGCGCTTAACCTACAGCGAGTACCGCAAAGCTTCTTCTGCATTTCTTAATGTTCAGACCAAAGCACAGGTAAAAGCGAAGGAAGAAGATCTGTCGGCGGACTTCAGCAAAGAGACCGCACAGATTCACGCTGACTACAAGGAAGTTGCGCCAGCTCCAGAGCAGAAGGAGATGGAAGCGTTCGTGCGCCGCTTCTCCGGCGCGTTCCGCAAATATCCCTACATCTACTCCTCAGGCGTAATGGTCACTGGCGAAAAAACTCTGCAGCGTTTCGTTTCAAGCGAGGGCGGCAAAGTCGTGATGCCGGAGACGGTAGTTCGCGTTGTGATCCAGGCAGAGACCCGCGCCGAAGACGGAATGGAATTGATGCGAGTGGAAACCTTGCAGGCGGATTCCATGAGCAAATTCCCCAGCGCAGCTGAAATAGATGCCACGCTGGAAAAGATGGCCAAAGACTTGAAGGCTCTGCGCGAAGCTCCGATCGCTGAACCCTACGATGGTCCCGCATTGCTTTCCGGCCGCGCGTCAGGCGTGTTCTTCCATGAAGTGCTTGGGCACAGACTCGAAGGCCAGCGCCAGCGCGGCGACGAAGAAGGACAGACCTTCACAAAGAAATTAAACCAGCCCGTGCTGCCTCAGTTTCTCTCCGTCACCGATGATCCAACGCTGCGCAGCTTGAATGGGACGCGGCTTGCAGGATGGTACGAGTACGACGATGAAGGGGTACCGGCCGCAAAGGTCGAGGTAATCAAGAATGGAATTCTGCGCAACTTCCTGATGTCGCGCATGCCCATCGCGGGCTTCGATCATTCCAACGGACACGGGCGTGCGCAAGCTGGATTCATGCCCGTCGGGCGACAGGGAAATTTGATTGTTACCTCGAACCACACGGTAAACGACTCCGAGCTTCGGCAGAAACTGCTGGACGAAGTGAAGAAGCAGGGCAAGCCGTACGGACTTTATTTCGAAGATATACAAGGTGGATTTACGCTGACGCAACGCTCGGCGCCGCAAGCGTTCCAGGTGCTGCCCGTGATGGTTTGGCGCGTGTATACCGATGGCCGTCCCGATGAACTAGTAAGAGGCGTGGACATCGTCGGAACCCCATTGGCAGCGATGAATCGCATTCTTATTACTGGCGATACTTCGTCGGTGTTCAACGGCGTGTGTGGTGCGGAGTCGGGTGGAGTAGCAGTGTCCGCAGCAGCGCCGTCAATATTGTTTTCTGAAATCGAAGTACAGAAGCGGGCACATTCCAATGACCGGCCGCCCATTCTACCGCCGCCAGGTTATGAGCACCAGGCCAAGATTCCAGCGCAAACCGGGGGGCAGCAATAATGAAAACTATTCTGAAGAAATTGACGCTGCTTTCTGCATTGCTTCTGAGTATTACCGTTGCCTTCGCTGCTGACGCAAAAAGCGCTCAGGCCGGCGATGATCCGGTGTTGCGCGATCTACAGACAGAGATGGCGCGCTCTAAAGCGCAGCTGCGGTTGGAGAACATGTCCACGCCATACTTCATCGATTACCGCGTGATGGATATCGATGACTGGGAAGCAGATGCAGCGCTGGGCGGCGTACGTGGCGAAACACGTTCGCGAATTCGCTTTCTCTTGGTGCAGGTGCGGCTTGGCGATTACAAGCAGGACAACTCCAGCGCGCGCGGCGAAGGTGCGATGGAGGTCGTTCCAATTGATAGCGACGAGCACGCCTTCCGCTTCCAGGTGTGGAATGCAACCGATAAGGCATACAAGCAGGCTGTAGAGGCTCTGACCGATAAGCAGGCGCGGTTGAAACAGCTCACGATCGATCATCCGGTGGATGACTTCGCGCATGCCGAAGCCGTGCAATCAGTGCATCCGGTGGTCACGCTCAAGGTGGAGCGCGAACCGTGGCTGAAGATGTTGCGCGATGCTTCGGGACTTTACACCCAGAACCCGAAGGTACAATTCCTCGCAGCTTCGCTGAGCTTTAAGGCGGTGAACCGCTACTACGTCAACTCTGAAGGCACGGTGGTGCGAAGCGGCGAGGAGCTTTATCACATCGGAGTCAGCGGCACCGCGCAAGCCGAGGACGGAATGCGACTGGATCGCTCGACCGCATTCACGGCAACATCGCTTCGCGATCTTCCGAAGGCCGAAGAGTTGAAGGACAGCACGACGAAGATGCTCGCGACACTGAAGCAGCTTCGCGAAGCACCATTAGCTGATGAGGATTATCACGGCCCGGTATTGATATCGGCAGATTCAGCTTCGACGATCTTCTCATCGCTGATCGGCGACAGCCTGTTGGGAATCAAACCGGAGCTCGGACAGAACGCGCGCGTGCGCGGACAATTTGCCAGCAGCTACAAAACACGCGTGTTGCCTGAATTCCTGACGCTGGTTGACGATCCAACACTGACGGAGATCAAAGGGACAGCACTACTCGGACACTATGAAGTGGATGACGAAGGTGTGAAGGCGCAAACGGTTCCGCTGGTTGAGAAAGGCATGCTGGTGAACTACCTTCTGGGTCGCCAACCGATTCGCGACTTCGCGGTTTCAAACGGCCACGGACGCGCAAACCTTCCAGTGAGTTGGCCCGCGCCAGCATTGGGAAATCTGGTGGTGCGCTCTAGCGACGGAGTCGCTCCCGAGGAGTTGAGGAAGAAGCTGATTGCGATCTGCAAAGAGCGGGGTCTGGAATATGGCTACTACGTCGGAACGATGATGGGGCCTCGAATACCTCGACTGCTGTATCGCGTGTGGGCGAAGGATGGACGCGAAGAGCTGGTGCGCGGCGGTCTGTTTGGCGATCTCGACCAGCGCTCGATGCGCAGCAACATCCTTGCCGCAGGAAGCGATCAATACGTGGACAACGAGCTGATGCCGATGCCACACAGCGTGGTAGCTCCGTCGATTCTCTTCGACGATCTGGAAGTAAAACGCCAGACTTCAAACAAGGACAAGTTGCCGGAATACCCCGCGCCGGAAACGGCGGAGAAGTAATTTTGGTTATGCAAAAGCCCTCATCTTCTATAAGGAAGATGGGGGCTTTTCGTATCTGCGTTGAAAGGCCGTTGGTGGCGAACAATGTCGGGCTACAATCTTCTTTACTACTGCATCGCGTGAGGGACTTCTGCAAACACCTGTTGGATCGCTGGTGATAAAACCTTGGTTCGATCGATTGCGCATAGTGCTGGTGCGCTCGCGAAACCCGCTGAATATCGGCGCGGCAGCGCGTGCGATGAGTAATTTTGGATTCGAACATCTTCGACTGGTGACGCCGTGGGAACCTTCCTATCTCGGCGCACGCTCCGCCGTGGGAGCTTCGCAGGTACTGCTGAACGCGCAGGTTTTCGGCAGCATTGCAGAGGCGGTTGCGGACTGCAGCCTTGTGGTGGGGACCTCTGCTGTGGGCGAACGCGAATTGCATCACGGGGTTCACATGCTGGAGCAAGGCGCGGAGTTGATGCAGCAAGAGCTGGCGGAAAGGCCGGTGGCACTGCTGTTTGGCTCGGAAAAATTCGGATTGTCCAATGAAGACTTGAGCCATTGTCACTGGCTGATGCGGATTCCGACGCGGGACGAACATATCTCGATGAACCTGGGGCAGGCAGTGGCAGTGTGCGTTTATGAGCTTGCTCGGGGGGCGGCAAAGGTGTCCCAAGCGAGTGAGCATATAGCGGCCGAAGCCGCGGAAATAGAGCGGTTGACGCAGGTTTTGTTTGAGGCGCTGTGCAGTAGTGGGTATGTGCAGGAGGCGGGAGAAGCAGCGGCGAGAGAGAAGGTACGGAGGATGATGATGCGCCTCAAGATGGAGAAAAGCGATGCCGAGGTGTGGCTCGGCATGATGCGTCAGATTCTCTGGAAGACCCGGCACTAGAAGGCAAGGATTGACCGAAAGGGTAATCGTTTCGGAGCGTGATTTTACTGATTGGGCAATGGTTGTGCAGGGGCAGAAGGATTGCGTCATCGGTTAATGCGTTTTGGGAGATTGGTGACGAGTTAGGTAACCGGAGGCAGTTTTCGAGGTGTCTCTCGGCCGTCCAGCAGATTTGAACCACCCCGGGGTTCTTTGCTGCGCTCAGAATGACACCTCTTAAAACTGTGACACCTCAACTTGAAACCATGACACCTCAACTTGAAACTGTGACACCTCAACTTGAAACTGTGACACCTCAACTTGAAATACTCGAAACTTCTAAAACGTGGCACCTCAATTTCAAGAACCGCGACACCTCTCAAATACGTAACTCTCTCATTCGGCGCGGAGGAGGGTTACGGTGAACCAGTTGCGTTCGTCGCTCCAACTTTGTTCGAGGCGGAAGCCTCCGTTGCTGGCTAGGGTTTCGAGCATGGATGGAGTGAACTTGTAGCTGTTCTCGGTGTGGATGGTTTCGCCGGAGCTGAAGGGCACGGAGAGTTCGAGGGCGTTGATGTTGACGAGTTGATCGGTGCGGCTCTGGAGATGCATTTCGATACGGGATTCATTTTCGTTCCAGATGACGCAATGGGTGAATTGATCGAGGTCGAAGTCGGCGTCGAACTCGCGGTTGATGCGGGCGAGGACGTTTAGGTTGAACTGGGCGGTGACTCCGGCGGGATCGTCGTAGGCACGCATGAGGATATCGACGGGTTTGCGCATGTCGGTGCCGAGGAGAAGCGAGTCGCCGGGAGTGAGCGAGGAGCGTAGCCGGCGCAGGAGAGCGCAGGCTGCCATGGGTTCGAAGTTTCCGATGCTGGAGCCGATGTAGAGAATGAGCTTGCGTCCGGAGATTTGCGAGAGGGCGCGTGAATGCTGTGTGTAGTCGAGCACAAGAGGATGCACGGCGATCTGTGGAAGTTCGGAGCGCACGCGGGCATTGGCTACTTCGAGGGCGTAGCGAGAAACATCGACAGGTATGAATGTAACGGAGTGATGAAGGTCGAGGGCGGCGCGCAGAACCAGCATGGTCTTCTTGGCCGTGCCTGCGCCGAGTTCGATGATGGTGGACGCACCACCGGCGGCGCTGACCATGTCCGGCGCGTAGCGCTCGAAGATGGCCTGCTCGGTGGCGGTGAGATAGTACTCGGCCTGCTCGGTGATCTGCTCAAAGAGTGCGGAGCCGGCGGCGTCGTAAAAAAGTTTGGGCGGCAATTTCTTGGGCAGCGAAGTGAGTCCGTGGAGCACATCGCGGGCGTTGCCGTCCAGAGAAAGTACAGAAGAATTAACGCTCATTGTCGGCCAGCCTGATTCCCATGAACTGCCAGCGCACATGGGGCGGGAAGAAGTTGCGGTAACTGGCGCGGATGTGAGTGGCCGAAGTGGCGAAAGATCCTCCGCGAAGAATGAACTGATTGCACATGAATTTTCCGTTGTACTCGCCGACCGCTCCGGGGGCGGGACGGAATCCGGGGTAAGGCAGATAGGCGCTGCCGGTCCACTCCCATAGATCACCGAAGAGCTGATCTTCCTGAGAGGCTGAGTTGGAGGTGGATGGGCGAGCATCGAGCGCGAAATTTTCAAGCAGGTTTCCGGCGATGCTGCGATGTTTGGCGACTTGCTCCCATTCGGTTTCGAGAGGAAGTCGCGCTCCGGCCCAACGCGCGAAGGCATCGGCTTCGTAATAGCTGACGTGGTTTACGGGGGCCGCGGGGTTGAGCGGATTCATGCCGCGCAGAGAGAATTCATGCCACTCATCTTCACCCTTCCCTTCCCAATACAGCGGCGCGCGCCAACCTTCGCGACAGACGGTGTCCCATCCATCGGAGAGCCACAGCTCAGGACGCTGATAGCCGCGATCTTTCATGAACTCGAGATACTCGGCGTTGGTCGCGAGACGCGAGGCGAAGCGGTAAGGCGCAAGCAATGTATGAAAACGGGGACGCTCGTTGTCAAAGGCAAAGCCGTCGTCGGGCGCGCCCATTTCGAAGGTACCGCCGGGATGGGAAATCCATTGCAGAGGAGGTGCGGAAGAAGCTGCGCCGACCACAGTGCTGCCATCTGCTGAAGGAGGGGCGTAGGAGGGGCGTAGAGGCTGCGTCCAGAAGGCATGCAGGATGTCGGTGAGGAGTAGTTCCTGATGCTGCTGTTCGTGATTGATGCCGAGTTCGACGAAGGCGAGGACTTCTGTCGACGGATCGGTGGCGAGCAGGCGTTGTATGGCTTCATTCACGTGCTCACGATAGCGGATGACGTTGTTAAACGAAGGCCGCGAAAAGGTTCCACGCTGCTGGCGCACGGGATGTCCGCCCAGTGCTTTGTAATAGGAATTGAAGAGCAGACGGTATTCGGGATTGAAGATGCGGTATCCGCTGACTTGCTCGGAGAGAATGAAGGTTTCAAAAAACCAGGTGGTGTGCGCCATGTGCCACTTTGCCGGACTTGCGTCGGGCATGGACTGCACCATTGCATCTTCTTCTGAAAGGGGTTCCGCGAGCCGCATGGTCGTGGAGCGTACCTGCTGAAACCGTTGAAGAAGAGATGCACCAGAATGAATCGGAATCGTACTGGATGTGATGGTTGCCAAACCGAAACCCTCCACCCCGCGGGACAGCATATACGGGGGCTTGTTATTCGATGCCGCAGAGCGTTCTGTGGTTCCTTGCGATTCGCGTGTTTCGGTTTCAGGTGATGTTCAAGATGGATTCGATGAGACAGACACGGTGTTGGCGACGGGCAGCAGGATTGTGAACCTGGTGCCATGGAAGCGTCCGCCGAAGCGAGTGCGCAGGCGGATGGTGCCACCGTATTTCTCTACGATTCCGGACGTAACCCAGAGGCCCAGCCCGGTGCCACGCTCCCCTTTGGTGGTAAAGAAGGGCTCGAAGATGCGGTCGCGGTAAGCAGGATCGATGCCGGGGCCAGAGTCAGCGACGTCTATGCGCACCGAATCTCCCTGCCGCACAATCCGGATGCGAATCTTACCTCCCGCAGAGAGAATGTCAGACGCGTTGCTGACGAGGTTTGCAAAGACCTGGCGCAAATCATTGGCAATTCCTACGACGTATACGGGCTCTTTGCAGATGCGCTCTATTTCGATGTCGCGCGCACGAAGCTGCGTTTGATAAAGCGCGACGGCGGAGTTCATCAACTCGCAAAGATCGAGTTCGACGGCGTAGGCGCTGCCGCGATGAAAGGCGAGGGTGCTTTGCACGATGTGGCCGATGCGCTCCAACTCGCGCATGCTGAGATTTGCCAGCTCCTGAATGTCAGAGGAAACGGCAGGATTGTGGGCGATGAGGTAATTCAGATTCATGACGGCTGAGAGCGGGTTGTTGATTTCATGGGCGACGGTGGCAGCCATGCGTCCGGTGACGGCCAGCTTTTCAGAGCGCTGCATTGCTTCGTCAGCAAGCCGCCGGGTGGTTACGTCCATGTTGACGCCAACCATGCGAACCGCGACTCCAGCGGAGTTGTAGATGGGAGAGCCGCGCCCCATGATCCAGCGCAGTTTTCCGGAAGGAGTAACGATGCGAAATTCGGCGTCGAATTCGGTATGCTCTCGAACGGCGCGTTCCACGGCCTGGTTGACTCGATCCTGATCATCGGAATGGATGAATTGCGAGATGCCGGAAGATGGGTCAACGGTTTGCATGTCTTCTGGTCGCAAGCCATAGACGCTTTGGACGTTTCCCGACCACGTCACGGTCGAGGTCGCCATGTCGCGTTCCCAGAAAACCATGCCGGTGGCGACGCGACTGGCGAGTTCGGAGCTAATCTCTTCAAGGCGGACCAGTCCGACATTGGCCTGCTCAAGTTGCTGGCGCAAGGTGCTCTGCTCACGCGCGAAGATGGCAAGGCCCATGGCTTTAGGCACAAGGTAGGGCAACGAAAAAGCGGTAACCAGAGAGGCGACGCCAGTGACGATTTTCACGTCGGCAGCAAGCCAATACAGGGGTCGCCAGACGGTGATGACTTCCATGAAGTGAGTGAAGCCGCAGGCAACAATGAAAAGGCCAAAGGCCAGAAACATCCACGAGAATGGGATGTCGCCGCGAGCGCGGTGGACGAGGTAGGCCAGGGTTGCGGAGATCGCAAGATAAGCGAGACCGATGGCTAAATCGGAGATCACGTTGACCCAGATGAGTTGGGGCGAGTCGAGATAACAGAAGCGGTGCGGAAGGAAATCCGAAGAAGCAGCACGGGTGAGCAACGAGGGCCAGAACAGAAACGGGAGTATAGACGATGCCAGCACGACGACGACGAAGGGCCGGAACAGTTTTCTGCCGTCGGTTGCAGGCCTGGTTTGTGGAATTGTACTCATCATTTCCCGGGCAGAGCTACCACAGATGAATTCTCCCACTCACAAAGAGCTGAAACCTTCGACGCAGGTCCTGCTGCGGTTTCGGAGGAATCGCTAGCTCGTCCGATTCAACTCAGATGTACACAGCAATAGATGCAGAAATTCCGGCCGGGAGTTCCCACGGCGATCGAAAACTACTGTCCCGAATATCAAATTTTGTGAGGCCCGAGTACGTCAATCACCCGCTTTGGCAACACGCGAAGGGATAACTTCATCTGTTTAGAGAAGTTAAGAAAATGATGTGAGATGAACCGGGGGATGGTATGCGCAGGCTTGTAATTGTTGTTGGTCTTTCACTTTGGACTCTCGCGCTAGCGGCGCAGGACGTGCAACCGGGCGATGTAACGCCGATGCAGAAGACGCCCGTGTACCGGGTGAACGTAGTAGCGCGTTCGGTACAGGCAGTGAACTATCGGCATCGCAGTGGCTCAACCAAGATCGACTTTCGCGGCACGAGCCTGATGCCGGATGGCGGCGGCGAAGCAAAGGTCGACAGCAAAGCAGGACGGCTGGAAATTACGGCCGAGTTTCAGAACGTGCGGAACGCGAACTACTACGGGCCGGAGTATCTGACCTACGTGCTGTGGGCAATTACTCCGGAAGGACGTCCGGTGAACCTGGGAGAAGTGGTTCCCAATGAGAAGCACGAGGTTCGCACCCGTGTGACGGCGAACTTGCAGGCCTTTGGCATGATCGTGACCGCCGAGCCGTATTTCGCGGTAACCCGGCCGAGCAATATGACCGTACTGGAAAACGAGATTCGCAAGGACACCAAGGGCTGGGAACAGCCGGTGAGCGCACGGTACGAAGCCACGGAAAAGGGTGAATACACGGTTGACCTGGCCAGCGATCAGCTGCCGGCGTCGCGTATGGACAAGGAGGAAGCGCGGCGGGTTCCGCTGACACTGCTGGAAGCACGAAACGCGGTGGCAATTGCAAAGGCGACGGGCGCAGAGCAATACGCACCGGACGCACTGGCGCGCGCGCAGAATTTTCTGGATCAGGGAGAAGATTATCTGAAGCGCAAGCAGTCTTCGTCATCAATTGGAACCGTGGCGCGTGGAGCCGCCCAGGCCGCGGAAGACGCCCGCGTTTTGACGATTCGCAGGAAAGCCGATGCGGAAGTGGCAGCGCGGCAGAAGGCGGCAGACGAACAGGCGCGGGCAGCGCAGCAACAGGCCGTGATTGAACAGGGTCGCGCACAGAATGCACGCGAGCGGACGATACAGGCTCAGCAGGAACGGCAAGCAGCCGAACAGGCAAAGGCCGAAGCCGTGCAGGCCCAACAACAGGCCGAAGCCGCACGGCAGGCCGCACTGGTACAACAGCAGGCATTAGCGGCGCAGGCACAGACGGCGCAGGCACAGGCACAGACGGCGCAGGCACAGGCACAGACGGCGGAACAGCGTGCACGGGCCGCAGAGCAGGAAAAGGAACAGATGCGCGAACGGTTGATGGCACAGTTGAACCAGGTGCTGCAGACTCGCGACACGGCACGCGGATTGATTGTGAACATGAGCGATGTACTGTTTGATCTGAACCAGGCGACTCTGAAGCCGGGTGCGAGGGTGCGACTGGCAAAGGTGGCCGGGATCATTCAGGCTTATCCGGACCTGAAGTTGCAGATCGAGGGCTACACGGATTCGACAGGCACGCTGGAACATAACCAGGGACTGTCGGAACGCCGCGCGGCTGCGGTAAGAGATTTTCTGACGATGCAGGGAGTGAGTCCGAATAACGTTTTCGCGCAGGGATTGGGACCGGCGAATCCCGTGGCCAGCAACAGCACGCCACAGGGACGGCAGATGAATCGCCGCGTGGACCTGGTGGTGACTGGCGAATCGATCGCCGCACGACAGAGGATTCCGGCAAATCAGGGGGCGAACCCGGGAGCAATGGGATCTCCGACACCGGCTACGTCGGACCCGAGGCAGCTGGAACCGCGGTAGTTTCGGCGAAATGGATGTGAGGCGCGGGCTTGAGGCTCGCGCCTTTTTGTGTGGGGGTGAGGGGAGACGAAAATCGTATTCGGATAGAAACGGTGAGCGGCGCGGGAGAAGTGAGGAGCTCGGGGGTCCTTCGCTGCGCTCAGGATGACCCTTCAAACAAGAGCAACAGCAAGGGCAACGACAACGGCATGGGCAACGACAACGGCAAGGGCAAGGGCAACGGCAAGGGCAACGACAACGGCATGGGCAACGACAACGGCATGGGTAACGACAACGGCAAGGGCAAGGGCAAGGGCAAGGGCGAGGGCGAGGGCAGAACAAGAGCACTTGAAAGATTGCGGCTGAGCATTGAAACTGAATCGATGCAAGCTGTCGCGATTATTCCCTCTCGAATTGCCTCTACCCGACTACCCCGGAAACCTTTGCGCGAGATTCTTGGGAAAACAATGATTCAGCGCGTGTATGAAGCAGCCAAGGCCTGCAAGAAACTGAGCGACGTGATTGTTGCTACGGATTCGGATGAGATTTTTGCGCTGTGTGAGAAACATGGATGGAACGTGCGCATGACATCCGAGGAATGCAGGAGCGGCACGGATCGCGTGCGCGAGGTGGCGCAGAGCGTGAAGGCAGATATCTATGTGAACGTGCAGGGAGATGAGCCACTGGCACGGCCTGAACATCTGGACGCGCTGCTCTCGGTGATGAATCCGGGAGTGGAGGTGGGAACGGTTTATACGCCTTGCACGGCGGAAGATGTGGCGAACCCGAACGCGGTGAAGATTGTGACGGCGCTCGATGGGCGGGCACTGTATTTTTCGCGTGCGACGATTCCCTTTGATCGCGACCGGCAGGGCGAGGTGCGGTACTTCAAGCACCTGGGATTTTATGCTTATACACCGCGGGCGCTGGAGCAGTTCTGCACGTGGCCGGAGTCGGGGTTGGAACGAAGCGAGCGGCTGGAACAGCTTCGCTTCCTGGACCATGGCGTGAATATTTATGCGGCGGAGACTCCGTTTGACACGGTGGGCGTGGACACGGAAGAAGATCTGCGGAGGGTGGAGGAGATACTAAGAACGCAGGGACGGGAGTGATTGCGTGAGTTGGCTACTCCCACATCTACTAAAGGCGGCAGATGTGGGGCATCTTGGGGTGGAGTTCATCTAGTCCCCACATTTGCCAAAAGCGGGCAAATATGGGCCACCCGTTTTACTTTACTTGCAGGGAAAGCTGGGCTTTTTCGGTGTGTCCGGCACCGTCATCGGCGGTGAAGGTGTAGGTGGTGCTCTTTTGCGGGGAGACATCGACGCATCGGTTCATGGATGGCCAGACGGCATCAATGGGTGGATCGAAGGCTACGTTTTTGGCGTTGGCGACGCCGTAGCAGATCTGCACGGACTGGCCTTTGCGGATGGTGGCGGAAGAGGCAAAGAGCATGGTGATTTTGAGTTGCGAGCCGCCATTGATTTCGACGTCTTTGCGGGCACGTTCGATTTCGTGGGCGGCAGCGGCCTGACGGGCATCTCTGGCGGCGCTCCAGCGGGAGTAAAAGATCCATCCCGCGTAGATGGCGGCAATGAGAATGAAGACGGGCATGATGAGCGGGATTCGCTGTAGGAAAGTCTTTTTTGGTTCGGTCATCTTCTCTTTGGATGCGTGGCGGCTTGCGGCGTGCGCTGGCGGTGCCGTCACGATTGTACGCTTGGGCGGTCGAGAAGCGTGATGAGGTGAGGACGGAGTTGAAGAGCTTCCAGGAGGAGCGCTAGATGAAGCAGGAGAAGAAACTCGATTCGCTGGCCACTCGGTACAGAGTGGATGATGGCCGGAAATTCCGCTTGAGCGACTTTGATCCGGGCGATACGGCGGGGATTTCGAAGGACTTCAAAGACGAATCCGAGGAACTGCTGCAGCGCTCGACCCAGTTGTTGGCGGAGATGCAGGACAAGCTCTATGCGCAGGATCGCTGGGGACTGCTGCTGATTTTTCAGGCAATGGATGCGGCGGGCAAGGATGGCACGATCAAGCATGTGATGAGCGGGGTGAATCCGCAGGGCTGCGAGGTTTTCTCATTTAAGGCGCCCTCGCAGGAAGAACTCAATCACGGCTATCTTTGGCGTACATCTAGGAGCATGCCGGGACGGGGGAGGATCGGCATCTTCAACCGCTCCTACTACGAAGAAGTGCTGGTGGTGCGGGTACATCCGGAGATGCTTGATGCGGAGCGTATTCCGGAGGTGTGCAGGAACAAAAACATTTGGCAGGAGCGGTTTGAGGACATCAGCGCGTTTGAGCGCTATGCGACACGGAATGGGACGGCGATTCGGAAGTTCTATTTAAACGTGAGCAAACAGGAGCAGAAGAGCCGCTTTCTGTCGAGGCTGGAAGAGCCGGAGAAGAACTGGAAGTTTTCGGCGACCGATGTGCGCGAGCGGCGATTCTGGGACGAGTACCAGGAAAGCTATGAAGACATGATTCGTCATACGTCGAGCAAGGACGCGCCGTGGATCGTGGTTCCGGCGGATAATAAGTGGTTTGCGCGGCTGGTGGTTTCGACGGTGATTGTGGACGCGTTGAAGGATATGAAGCTGACCTATCCAGAAGTGAGCCCGGAAAAGCGGAAGGAACTGGCGGCGGCGCAGCGGGAGTTGGAAGGCAAGGCGAAGCCTAACAAGAAGAAGTAGAATCCTGGGATGGAAAATCACCATCTCTGCTGCATTGATCGGCATTGCAAACATACGGTAGAACAACAAGGGAAATTATGAGTGCAGAACACGAAATGGAAGAGTTGCAGGAAGCGGCGGAGCATGGCCGCGAACAGTCGCAGTTGGCCCCGGTCAGCTTAACTATGTCGATCCTGGCGGTGCTGGTAGCAGTGGCCGCATTGCTGAGCCATCGCGCGCATACGGAAGAGGTTTTGCTGCAGAACAAGGCGACGGACCAGTGGGGCTACTACCAATCGAAGAACATTCGCCGCCACACGATGGAGCAGATGGACGAGCTGCTGAAGGTGGTGCCGTTGAAAGACGCTTCCGCCGGAGCGGCGCTGCTGAAGAAGAACGAAGCGGCGATTGAGAAGCAGCGGGTGGAACAGGAAAAGGTTCAGGAAGACGCGAAGAAGATGGAAGAAAGAGTTGAACTCTTCGAACATCGCGCCAATCGCTATGACCTGGGCGAGACGCTGCTGGAAGTCGGACTGGTTATCTGCTCGATCACACTGTTGACGAAGCGGCGCACGTACTGGCTGGCAGGAGTGGCGTTTGGGATTGCGGGCATCGTGCTGACGGCGATGGGAGCCGTGCTTCACTGAAGAGTTGGGTTTGGAAGACAGAGGACAGGGCACAGAGCCTTGTCCTTTTTTTTGTCTTACAAGCATAGGAATGCTGATTCGTGGAGCGATTCGCTTCGAGGCATGCGGAACATCGAATCCGGTTGGGGAGGACTTGTACTGCTCCCCACTTAAGCCAACAGAGGGCTTAAATGGGCCACCCGGGGGCGGGTTGGGCTACCCGGGTTCAAACGGGGCACAGGGCTCTGTCCTTTTTGTTTGCTAGAAACAATGCGGAAGAAGTTAGAGGCAGAAGCTCTGCAGAGGAGAGGACTGGTCCCCCACTCAAGCCAAAAGAGAATGAGCCACCCGGAGAGCGCGGTGTAAGCTCTAGTTCATTCCACATTCGCTACTAGCGGGCGAAAGATTGAGAAGAGATGAGCGTGGCTGAGGTAGCTGAAAACACAGCATTCGGGCGCAATCCCGGGATCGACATTCTGCGGGGTCTGTCGATTGTGCTGGTGGTGATGCATCATGTGGGACTGCGCATTCCATTGAAGCACGGCGTGCTTGCGCTGGCGTTGCCGAAGTGGTTGCTTAGTGCCCTGATTTACAACGGATATGAGGCGGTCTTCGTATTTTTTGTGATCTCGGGATTCCTGATTACTTCGAACACGCTGGCGCGATGGGGCGGGCTCGGCGAAATCGATATTCGTGCGTTTTATGTGAGACGTGGTGCGCGGATACTTCCTTGCTTGTTGATACTGGTGTCGGTGCTTGCGTTGCTGCACTTTGCGGGAGCACAGGACTACGTTATTCATCGTCCCAACCAGTCGCTGACGGGGGCGATTGCTTCTGCACTTGGACTACACCTGAATTGGTACGAGGGGCGCACGGGATATCTTCCAGCGAATTGGGATGTGCTGTGGTCGTTGTCGATCGAGGAAGTGTTCTATCTCGCCTTCCCGATGGTCTGTGTGTCGCTGCGCAAGAACTGGATTTTGATATCGGCGCTCGGTGTGCTCGCGCTATCGCTGCCGGTGTCGAGAGCGGCACTGGCCGGAAATGAAATCTGGCAGGAGAAGGCCTATTTGCCGGGAATGGCGGCGATTGCGGCAGGGGTTATCGGAGCGCTGATTGCGACACGATTCCGGCCGCAGCGGCGCGGCATAGTGCTCTCACTTGGCACGGCGGGAGTGGGTGGAATCATCGCCGTCTTGTGCGTTGAGGACAAGCTTTGGCACAGGCTCGGGAATGGCACGATGCTGGTGCTGACCTGCTCTACGGTCTTCCTGCTGCTTGCTTTCGATTGGCAGGCCCGCAGGAGCGGATCGTGGACGATTCCGGGAACAGGGTGGCTACGCTCGTTTGGCCGCTTGAGCTATGAGATTTATTTGACGCACATGTTCGTGGTGATGACCGTGATCTCTATATTCAAGAGACACGGCGCGGGGATGCGGTGGGGGATCCTGTGGTATGTGCCGTCGCTGATTTTCTCGTGGGCGTTGGGATGGCTGGTGGCGCACTATCTCTCCGTTCCCGCGGAACACGCGGTGAGGAGGCGGATGACGCCATCGGTCTGCGCGGTGGGAGTTGCTGCGAGAGTCGGGTGAATGCTTCCAGACGCGGTACTAATTCCACATCTGCCAGAACGGCACCTGCGGCGTTCGACAAGTCAAAGGCAGAAGCTCTTGAGGGAGAAAGCTTGGTCATCCACTCAAGCCAAAAGCGGGCTTGAATGCGCCACCCGGGATTTTGGATCGGCAGCCGGGGACTTTGGATGGGCAAACTGGAACTAGAGCAAAGGAAGAGCAGATCTAGGGGCAGATTCCGAAGTGGGGAGGTGCAAATGAACAAGGGACGACTGGAGGCCTTCAGCGACGGCGTAATTGCGATCATCATCACCATTATGGTGCTGGAATTGAAGGTTCCGGAGGGAGAGACTCTGCGTGCGCTGGTTCCGCTGCTGCCCACGTTCTTGAGCTATGTCCTCAGCTTTGTTTACGTAGGCATTTACTGGAATAACCATCATCACATGCTGCACGCTACCGGCCACGTAACTGGAGCGATTCTTTGGGCCAATCTGCATCTGTTGTTCTGGCTGTCGCTGTTTCCGTTTGCTACGGGATGGATGGGGGAGAATCACTTTGCGGCAGCGCCGACGGCTCTCTACGGACTCGTGCTGTTCATGGCAGGCACTGCGTATTGGCTGCTGCAGCAGTGCATCATTGCTGAAGAGGGTCCGGGGTCATTGCTGCAGAAAGCAGTGGGGCGCGACTGGAAGGGCAAGCTCTCGCCTGTCCTATACCTGATCGCTGTCGCGGCTACGTGGTGGTCGCCCTATGCTTCGCAGACAATCTATACATTGATGGCGTTGCTGTGGCTGGTTCCGGATCGGCGGATTGAACACACGTTGAAACAGCGCGAGAGCTAGAAAAAAACAGAACGGTTGCTATGCGAGCGCACTGGTCTTTCCGGTCGTTGTTGTCTCAGTATGACAACGCTAAAAACACTCTTACGCAAGCGTGACTGGCCGGATGGTACGGGAGCGTTGGGGGGAAAGGCAAAAGCCCCATCCTAGCTGCGAAAAGCACGGTCGAGAATAGGGTACCCGTTTTCTAGAACAATGCCACCGCGTGACGCAAACAGCTTACTTCGTGAACTGTGAGACCTTCTTGAAATCTGATGGCACCTCGAACAGTGTGGGATCGATTGGCACTTCCGATATCTCAATGATTTCGTGAGACAAAACTGATTCGGCGTTCTGCTTCTCTCCGGTTTGAAGAACGTGGACGGACTGCGTTGTGCGTTTGGACGATAGGACCAGGCCTTGCGGCTCGGGTCCGGTGTATCTGAATTCGGGGCGAATGTCTGGCAGTGTATGTCCCGTTCCGATTAGCCCTCCAACACGAGTTGAAAATGTGGACCCTATGAATCCGCGTGGGCGGTGTGAAACTGGTTCACAGGTCATTACGTCGGGCATGTCGAGATACCACGCGTCTTCCACTGTTTGACTGGGCTCCTGACCTAATTCGGGTGAGGGCGTTTGTTTTGTGGTGGTGATGTAGTGGTGCGCGGTGTGGCCGAATGCCTGCTTTGTCTCTCCGGTATCAACTGTCGTGATTTCAAAAACTAAGTTCGGTGGGGCATCGTTCGACTTCTGCTTTGCTTGTTCTCTGGCCTTTTCAAGATCAGCAAGCGAAGGGATGGACGACTCCATATACTCGCGCCTCTTGGGAGACAGCGTGTAGAGGACATGGGTGTCGCAGCGCTGGATGGTGACCATGGGGCCGAGCATGGCGAATCTTGACCACTCACTACGGCGGCGAGGGCCTTGGATGTAGTAGGTGGTTGTGTTGTCGGATGTTTCTAGAGTATGGCGCGGACCGGGCATGTTGGAGTGAGCTGCGATCTTGATTCGCAGGGCGGTTGGCGCCTGTATGGAGCTCGAAGCTAGGACGAGAATCAATGCGAATAAGCAGCGCATGAACGAATCTCCTTCCAGCTTAGAAGCACGAAGCCGCTTGGAGTTTGGTTGGTGATTTGGAGGGGGATCAAATTGGGACGAAGTGAAAATCCCCACCCTAACCGCAAAAGTGCGGTTAAGGATGGGGCACCCGAAAATCTCTAGATCAGATCGTTGAGTCCGGCGATGGTTTCTTTGAGGACGCGCGCGGAACTGCGCAGCTTGGTTTCTTCTTCTTCGCTGAGTTCGAGTTGGATGACTCGCTCGACGCCGCCTCGGTGGAGGACCGTGGGGAGGCTGAGGTAAACGTCTTCGATGCCGTAGAGTCCGCTGACAAGGCTGGAGACGGAGAGCACGGTGCTCTGGTCGCGCAGGATCGCCTCGGTGATGCGCATGAGTCCGGCAGCAATGGCGTAAAAGGTGGCGCCTTTGCGCTCGATGATGTGATACGCGGCGTCGCGGGTCTGGGTAAAGATCTCATCCATCTGCTCGGGCGAGCATGCGCAGGCATTGTGCTTGGTGTATTCGGGAAGGCGCATGCCGGCGATGTTGGTGAGGGACCAGACGGGAACTTCGCTGTCTCCGTGCTCGCCGACGATGAAACCGTGGACACTGCGGGCATCAACATCGAAATGCTGGCTGAGCAGGTATCGGAAGCGGGCGGTGTCGAGGATCGTGCCCGATCCGATGACGCGGTGAGGGGGAAGGCCGCTTAATTTCCAGGCGACGTAGGTGAGGACGTCGACCGGGTTGGTGGCGATGAGAAGGATGCCGTCGGGATTGTGCTTGACGACCTCGGGAACGATGGAGGCGAAGATTTTCGCATTCTTCTTTACTAGGTCGAGGCGCGTTTCACCCGGTTTCTGCGCGGCTCCGGCAGTGATGACCGTGACGGCGGCACCGGCGCACTCGGAGTAGTCTCCGGCCCAGATGCGGGTGGAGTGGGTGAAGGGGACGGCATGGTTGAGATCCATGGCCTCGCCTTCGGCCTTTGCTTTATTAGCGTCGATGAGAACGATTTCAGATGCCAAGCCTCGGAACAAAAGAGCATAGGCGAAGCTGGCTCCCACGTTTCCGAGTCCTACGATTGCGACACGATTCGGTTTTGCCATGAAGATAGGATTTCACAAATGGCGGGATTTTGCGCGGAAAGGCAAGAGCAAACCCGAGGTCCTTCGCTGCGCTCAGGATGACACCTAAAAAATAAAGGCAAAAGCTACACAGCAAAGGCAAGAGCGAAAGCAAAGGCAAGGGCGAGAGCAAAGGCAAGGGCGAAAGCAAAGGCAAGGGCGAGAGCAAAGGCAAGGGCGAAAGATTAAACGTCGGGGGAATGCGTGCAAATGGGAGAGGGTGCGGAGAGCAAGGCAAGAGCAAAAGCGAGTTTCGGATAGTTGTGCTGAAGTCCCCACATATGCCAACAGAAGGCATATGTGGGCCACCTGGGTGCGTCTACTGGCGGACGAGAACCTGGGTACGGGGGAAGGCGAAGGAGGCGCCAGCGTCGTCGATTACGTTGACCTGGCAGGTGTACCAGCCGGGATTGAGCGCGTTCATGGGGACTTCGAACTGGAAGGCGGCGGCTTTGCGGTCGGCGGCGTTGAGGTGCTCGGCTTCGACGAGCGGGGTCTCATAGACTTTTACTTTGCCACGGAAAAATTCGATGTTGGTGAGCAGGTGGATGGAATCTTTCTTCTCGGCTTTGGCGGGCTCATAGACCTCGTAGTAGAGAGTCATGGACTGGTCGGGAGTGAAAACGTGAGCGATGTTGGGGACGATCTCCTGGCCGTCGCTTACTAGCGGATTTCCTTGCGATTTCTTGGCGGCAGGAATCTTTTGGCTGGAGAGCATGACGGAGCTCATCTTCATTTTTTCTTTGCGCAGATCGGGGATTACGAGGTCGCTCTCGAAGGTTCCGATACGGCCGTTCTGATTTTCACGCACGACGAATTTCAGGTGATACCGTCCGGGCGGGAGCAGGAATCGCGTGGTGTATTGCATGTTCTTGCGCTTGGCGGCAGGTGTGGTGGCGCTGACGGGCTGCGGGGCGATTGTGTCAGTGGTTGAAGTATTTCCGGCGGTTACGCTTTGGGTTTGCTCGACGGAGAGTTTGATGGTGTCGCGAATGTTGCCGACAGGGAATTTGGTTTCCTTGTCGCGAACGACGCCGAGGATGTCGAGCGATGCTTTGTCTTTGTCGCGCTGCACGGCGATGGCGGAGCCGGGGACGATGATGGAGACGGGGACGTAGAACTTGCCGTCGCTGTTGCGGAAGTATCCGGTGGCCAGATAGACGGGAAGATCGGTATTGGGCAGGTCGGACATCATCTCTTCCTGCAACTGCTCTTCGCGATCTTCCTTGGTGAAGTGCTGGAAGTCGCGCGGGCCGTAATAGCCGAGGCGATATTCGAGCCTCACGTCCTTGCGGTTGAGCTTGACCTGGATGTGGCGGAAGTGTCCGTCTTTATTGGCGTTGGAGCTGCGATATCCGAGGACGTAGTAGGTTTCGCTGTCGGCCTGCACTTTGGCGTATGCCTTGCTGAAATCGTTGGAGTCGAGAAAGGCTTTGCCGCCGGTGTCGTTGGCGATGGTGACGAGCGTTTCCTGGCTGGCGAAGTTGGAGTCGAGATCGTTTTGCACGGCTGCGCCGCTGTAGGAGGAGACGCCGCGCAGGCTGGCCGAACTGGCACCTCCGCCGGGGGGCATGGCCTCGAGGCCGCGCGAATCGACGGCGTAGATGGAAACGTTAGAGCGCACGGCGGCATTGACGGCGGCGCGTAGCTGCGCCTGATTTTCTACGCCTGTCTTGGTCATTCCGCTGCTGAAATAGAGAATCGATTTCTTCTGATCGATGCCCGCGAGATTCTTGGCGATGGTGGAGAGCGCCTGGAGGCGGAGATCGGTGTTGAAAATGTTGTAGTCGGTATCGTCAGCAACGAACGCGCCGGAATCGTCGGGGGTGCCTTCGCTGCTGCCGGTAGTGCCTGATTCCTGACCGGCGCCTTCGTTGCCAGAGATGCGGTCGAGAGCGGAGGTGAGAAGCTTTTTGTCGCCGGTGAAATCCTGCGCGACTTTGAGCGAGGTATTAAAGGTTACGATACTGACGAGATCGGCGGGGGTCATCTGCTTGGCGAGATAGTTGCGTGCGCTTTCGATGGCGCGATCGCTGTCGTCGGATTGCAGGGAGCTGAGATCGAGGAATAGAACGATGAGACGGCGGTCCTTGAGTGCTTCGTGCGAAGGCGCAGTTTTGCTGGTGAGCAGATCGGTTTTGGCCGCTACGGTTTCGGCCCGTGCGGGGCCGGACTGAGCGGGAGCGGATTGGGCGAAGCTCTGTACGTCTTGGATGTCGAAGCTTTGGACGTGCTGTGTTTTGCCGTCTTCAAGGACGGTGAAATCGCTCTGCTTGAGGCCGCGAACGAGTTCGCCTTTTTTGTCGCGTACGGTGACGCTGACAAGGACGAGGTCGCTGGTGACGCGGAAGGTGAATCCGCTTTCGCCGCCGCGAGAGGTCTGGGCGAGCAGGGCCTGAGGGGCAATCATGGAAAGGCAGACGAGCAACGCCAACGCTCGGCGAACGAATTTGTTTCTGCACTCGATCATTGCTAACAATCCAATCTCTGAAAAAACTTCGACCTAAAATCTAGAACCGGTAATGCAAGGACAAGGTCATTTTTCGCATGGAGGCCACGGAGATCACCTGACCGAATGTTGGTGAGTTTACGGTGGTATCGATGCTGGAATAGTTGGGATGGTTGAGCACGTTGGCGGCTTCGGCGCGAGCCTCGACTCCGGTGCCTTCGCGAATGGGGAAGTTCTTCGACAGGGCAAGATTCATGACGAAGCTGCCGGGACCGATGATGGTGTTTCTGCCGGAGTCACCGTATGTTCCGGCAGCAGGGACGGAGAAGGCAGCGGTGTTGAACCAGTGGCTGAGGCTGCGGTCGCCAATCTGAATAGATTGGCCGTTATAGTTGGCGCGCAAGGTGCCGTTGGTTCCCCGTGCTACGTCGGAGGCATTGCCGAGCACGCGTGCGGTGAAGGGCGTACCGGAGGTCAAGGTGAACGTGCTCTGGAGGAGCCAGTCGCCGAGAACTTTTTGCGCGATGGATGGTTTGGCGAGCCAGCGGCGGCCTTCGCCCCAGGGTAGTTCGATCATCCAGTCGCCGGTGAGTTTGTGGCGCTGATCGAAGCTGGAAAGGCCACGTTCGGCGCGGAGGTCCATATCGTTTTGCGCAACGACTTGTGTGCCGCCTCCGATGGAGGATGCGTTGTCGATGGATTTGGAGTATGTGTAGGTGCCGCCGACGGAGACGCCGCGCGACATGCGCTTGCGCAGTCGAATGGAGCCAGCGTGGAGAATGGATGAGCCTTGTGAGGTTTCCCAGTTGAAGGACTCGACGGCGGCAATCTTCAGGCCGTCGGGGCTGCGATTGGGAGCGCGCAGCATGTCCAGCGCGGTGCCTTTGCTGCCGGTGTAGCCAACGTTTAACAGAAGAGTCGGCGTGAGTTCGTGTTGGATGTTGAGGTTCCACATCTGCACGTAGGCGACGCGATAGTTGGGATCGATGCCGTAATTGTTGGTGATGGTTGAGGTGGAGGTGGGATCGGTGAATCCGCTGGCGAGCGTAAGAGTGCTGGCCGCGGTGGCCGGGGCGGCGTTGGTCTGGGTGACGGCGAAGGGCGGTTGCGCGGCGAGGTTCTGCACGATGGATGCGTACTGACCGAGGTTGTAGTTGACGCTGTATCCGGCGCGAACGACGGTCTTTTGTCCGAAAGGCTTCCAGGCGATTCCCAAGCGCGGGGCGAAGTTGTTGCGGTCGGGATGGATGAGGCCGCGTCCGAACAGTCCGCTGGGTGAGACCACGGTGATGCCCTGAAAGACTCCGCTGGCATCGTAGGAGGCGAGCAGATTGGCGAGGCGGTTTTGCGACTCCTGGAAGGGCGAGATGAACTCGTAGCGGAGGCCGAAGTTGAGCGTGAGATTGCCGCGCAGGCGCCAGTCGTCTTGCGCGTAGAAATCGTAGCTGCGGGCGAGATACTCATCGCGGACGGCTGAGTAGGCGAGGGTCGTTTGCTGCGCGTAGCCGAGAAGGAAGTCGGCGAAATCGTATCCGGTACCGGTGACCTGCGCGCCGTTGGCGTAGTTGGCGGTGGAGGAGCCGGTGAAAGTAAAGGTGCCACGTGGATTGCTGCTGGCGTAAGCCTTGTTGTCGATCCAGCGATAGTCGGTGCCGAAATGAAGATGATGTTTGCCGTGCACCCATCCGAAATTTTCGCTGAGGGTGAAGGTCTGCGAGTCGCGCTGCGAAGGGGCAACATCGGCGAGGCCCGAGTAGTCGGAAAATGCGAGTCCGGGAACGCCCCAGTTGATGGCGTTGGATGGGCCGGAGGCGACGCCGCCGATGCCGGCAAGAGTGGCTACGTCGGTTACGCCCGCGTAGAAGTTTCTGGTGTGGGAGCGGCTGCGATTCCAGGTGAAGCGAAGCTGGTTGCTCAACTTACCTTTGCTGACGGACCAGCCTACGTTGGCGTTGAATCCATTGGTGTGAGTATTGCCGCCTACGGTGGGAAATGGCTCCAGGGTTTGGGATGCGTTGCGCTGGTAGTTCAGGCCGAAGCTGAGATTGTTGCGCGAGCGGCGGCCTCGTCCTCCACCACCGGGCTCGGGCATTCCGGGAGGCGGCATGGGGCCGCGCTGCGCATTGGCCCCGAAGTTGTGAGTGAGGCGGAGGCCGAAGATGTCGCTGTTTGTGTCAGCAGCGGAAGAGAAGCGGAAGTTCTGCAGCGAGCCGTTGGTGACGTTGGGAGTGGGGATGAAGTTCAACAGCGCGCTGGCCTGGGAGTTGATGAGATTTCCTGGGACGCTGGTTCCGTTGCCGAGCAGGCTGCCGGGATGAGCGGGATCGTATAGCAACACGGGACTGCCATTGACGGCGGTGCCGCTGAAATCGCCGTTGCGCTCGGCTTCGGTGGGGACGTGGGAAAAGAAGTCGTAAGGAGTGGAACTGCGCGTGCCGGAATAGTTGAGAAATACGAAAGTTTTGCCGCCATCGTCGTAGAGGTGCGGAATCTTCAGGGGGCCACCGAGCATTCCGCCAAAACGATTGGAGCCGTAACCCGGCTTTTGCGACTGCTGTCCGCTGAGCGCATAGGGAGATGCGTCGAGCGCGCCGTTGCTGGCGTCGTAGTAAATCTGGCCATGCGGCTTGGTGAGGGAACCCATGCGCATGCGCCCGCCTCCGGGACCGCCGCCGGGGCCACCGGGACCACCGGGTCCGCCGCCTGGGCCACCTCCTACGATGAAGACACCGTCGCCTCCGGGACCGCCACCTTGGCCGCCAAAACCGCTGCCGCTTAACTGTCCGCGTGCGCGCATTTCCTCGATGCGGTCGCGAAGGTCATCCATGTTTTGCAGGCCAAAGTCTTGTGCGGTGCCGCCGCGTCCGGTGACGGAGACGGATTGGTTGGTGGCATCGACGCTGGCGGCGAGTCCGCTGACGTTCGTGGAGGCGCTCTCATTTTCAGTGGAGGATTGGGCTAGTGCGGCATCGTCGGCACTGAGGGTTAGGTGCTGCGCGCTGCGTGCGGTGGTCGCCGGTGAGCCGGATGCGCGCTGCTGTCGCGCGGGATCTACCGGGGTGGATGCGGTTTCGGTGCCGGTTGTCTTCGGCACGCGCGAGAGCAGGATAAGTTCGAAATCATGCGCGGCTTCGGGTTGCGCGGGAGAGAGCATGACTTCGGCGGACTGTGCGGCGAAGGCCGCGAACTCCGCACGTAAGACCCATCGCCCCTTGGAGGGCAGTGCGACACGAAATGATCCATCGACATCTGTCGATGTTATGACCTTGCGCCCGGTGAGCGAGTGCGACGCGGTGACAGTCACCCCCGGCAGTTTCGCGGCCCCCGAATGGATGGTGCCGTGAATGGAGAACGATTGGGGAGCGGATGGGGTGGTGGCTGACGCGGGCGTTGCAGGTGCGGCAGGCGTTGTATCGGCCTGCGGAGCAGTGCTGGGCGGAAGGGCAGGCTGTTGCGGGGTCGCAGGCTGTTGCGCCCATGCGGCGGCGGTGAGGCAGAGTCCGAGACTTAGGATGGCCAGTGCGCCCGAAACATCACGCGTCAAACCACGCGTTAGATCAGAAGGAAGATTCATCGATTCCCTGCCCTACTTCTTTTCGCCGCTGGCGTCTGGCATGGCTGGGGGCGGCTGTGGCGATGCAGCGTCGGGCGGAGGTGGCGGAGGCGTGCCAAGGCGGGGACCGCGTGGTCTGCCGGCGTTCAGCTCTTTGGGGACGAATACTCCGTCCTTCACGGCACCCATGCCGCGTACAAATTCACCAACCTTGATGTCGGGAAGAGTGACACTCTCATGCTGGAGATTGCGGAAGGATGTGTCGTCGTCTACTTCGATGATTTGCTCGGTGTTGTCGGGCTTCTTCACCGTGAGCTTGGTTCCTTCGATTTTGATGAGCTCGCCCATGATGTAGGTCTTGCCGTTGTCTTCAGGTTTGACCTGCATGCCGCCCATCATGCCGTGAGGGCCGCCGGCTCCGGTGCGCTGCGCGAGAAGTTGAGCGTTCCATACGCCATCCTTGTCCTGCTCGCCGGAGACAAGGACACGGTCGCCCACTTTGAAATCGGAGAGCTTCGCGGGGATGCGATCTTTCATTACGCGCGTGGAAGAAGTGACCTTGACCTTCGCGGTGTCGCCTCGAAAAGTCTGCAGAGTGATGCTGGAGCCTTCGATGGAGGTGATCTGTCCGCCGACGCCGCTGAAGGCTTGCCCCATGCCGCTGCCAGCGCCGGGGACGTCCGGCGGAGAGTCGGGCTGATCCTGTGCGACGGCCGTGACGCAGAAGGTTACAGTCAACGCCGCAGCAGCTAGATATCCGAAAGCTTTAGATCGGAGAACGTCATATGTGAAGACGTTGAATTGCATTCTGCTTCCCTCGTTCAAAGACTTACTCCAAAGATAGACGCAACGGCGCGGCACTCGTTCACACCAACGTGTCGCTGGTTGCGAAATGTAACACTTCTTTGCAATTGGCCCAGAGCTCCCGGAACGGCAAGAGCGAGGGAATTCGGCTTGGAATGAGAACCCGTGCGACTTACAAAAGTCTTACAATGCGCGCACCCGGCGATTGCTATCTTATGAGTAACAGTGGCGTGGCGTTCGCTTGCTCCCTCTTCTGCCGCTTCTTCGCGGCGCGCAAGGAAACCACGAAAAGGATGGTTGAAGTGAGATCAGAGGAAAACAACAAGATCAATTGGCTTACGGCCATCGTCATGGTTATTTATCACGTACTGGCGGTCGTTGCGCTTTTCCATTTCTCGTGGAAAGGAGTGGCGGTTGCCGCGGGTCTGTGGTGGGTTTCAGGATCGCTCGGGATCGGCGTTGGCTATCATCGTCTGCTGACGCATCGCGGATTTCGGACACCCAAGTGGCTGGAATATTTCTTTGCCATTTGCGGCACGCTGGCGCTTGAGGGCGGTCCAATCTTCTGGGTTGGCATTCACCGCATTCATCATCAACTGACCGATAAGGAAGGCGATCCGCACTCTCCGCGGGATGGAAAGTGGTGGTCGCATATGGGATGGATTCTGACGGGACAGGCGCTGCACCAGGAGACGGAGAAGCTGGCCCCCTATGTTCCGGATTTGCGTCGCGACAATTTCTATGTGTGGTTGACCAAGTATCACTGGATGACCCAGGTGGTGGTTGGTTTGGCGGTGCTCTACTTTGGTGGATGGAACATGGTGCTGTGGGGTGTGTTCTTCCGCACGGTGGTTGGCCTGCACGCTACGTGGCTGGTGAACTCCGCTACACACCTGTGGGGCTCGCGGCGCTGGGCGACGGGCGACGACTCGACGAACAATTTCTGGATTGCTCTACTGACGTTCGGCGAAGGATGGCATAACAATCACCATGCGCATCCGAATTCGGCACGGCACGGGCTGCGCTGGTGGGAAGTGGATACGAACTGGTACGTGATCTCGGCTCTGCGAGCGGTGGGCCTGGCGCACGATATCAAGCTTCCAAGAACGGACAGCAGGATCAAGGAAATCCGGAGGATGGATTCAGCTCCGGTGATAATGCCACAACCCGAGACTCGGCACGCGAAGGCCAACCAGGCGGTTGCGGGCGATTAGTTCGCATTGTGGTGAAGAAGCCCTGACGGCCGGTCAGGGCTTTTCTTTTTACGGCAAAATAGAACAGGGCAGGATGGGTAGAGACGGCCTCTCAACCTGGCGTATTTTGTTCGAACGGCGAGAGCAAAGGCACGGCAAGAACACTACAGGGAAAGTTCATGGTCTCCCAGGTTATCCGCGCATAGAACGCGCGGCGAACCTGGGACACCCGCGAGTTTTTTTCTTCAGCAAGATAAGGACAACGGCGAAGACGAGAACGAACTCCTCTTTACTATCGTTGGGTGGCTCCCCTACTATCTAGCTGAGTTATGGCGATTCCCTCTCGAAACAAAGCCATCGCGTTCTTCATCGTGCTCGGAGCCTGCTCGGTTGCGTTTGCGCTAGCGCTGAATATTACGTGGATGATCCGTTGGCAAGAAGTCGGGATGATCGTGCTCGGCATCATCTTCTTCGGATTCATCATCACGGGCGTGACGCTGAATACGATTTTTCTTGTGCGCGAGATGCGGCGGAGCGAACAGCATGACAGCTTCATCAACGCGGTTACGCACGAGTTGAAAACTCCAATCGCCTCTATCCGTCTGTACCTGGAGACGCTGCAGTCGCGCGAGCTGAACGAGGCACAACGTAAAAAGTTCTACGGCATCATGCTGGAGGATACCGATCGGCTGATCAACACGGTGGAGCAGGTGTTGCGGGCGGGGCACCTGGGACAGAAGAACAAGAAAAATTTCCAGCGCCTCGACGTGGGAGAGATCGTGCGCGATTGCGCATCTCTGGCGAAGACTCGCCATCACCTTGAGGATGAGAACATCCGCTTCGTTGACTACACGCTTTCCGCGCCACTGGTGCAGGGCGATCCGGAAGAGTTGCGTTCGGCGGTGGGCAACTTGCTGGAGAACGCGGTGAAATACTCGCCGGGGAAAATCGCCATTACGATTGAAATTCTGGACGAAGGCAACGACCTGCTGGTGCGAGTCACGGATAAAGGCCAGGGCATTCCACAAGGCGAACTGAAGCGGATATTCCGCAGGTTTTATCGCGTCAACGTACGGCTGCGCCAGCGCGTGAAGGGCACGGGGTTGGGACTCTTCATTGTGGGCGGCATTGCGCGGCGTCACGGCGGAAGCGCTTATGCGAGCAGCGAGGGAGAAGGTCGCGGAGCCACCGTCACGGTCCGCCTTCCGCGCGCCGCATCTTAGGCACCCGCTGAGGTTTATTCCTGCTATCCGGTGCGCGGTTTCCGCGATACCATAACACCATCGCCCGCTCCCGCCGGGTAAGGATGGGCATTCATGAAAGACTTCTACATTCGCGACGCGGCACAACAGGAAAATAAGGTGGTCACCACCAGCTTCGTCGTCAGCAACAAACAGATCAAGGCGAAAAAGAGCGGCGAGCCATATCTTGACCTGACGCTGACCGATCGCACCGGAACCCTGCAGGCAAAGATGTGGGACAACGTCGAAGACTGCGCGTACACGTTTGAGCAGGACGACATTGTCAAAATCAAGGGACTGATCAACAAGTACAACCAGCGCTGGCAGCTCACCATTCACAAGATTCGCAAGATGGAGGAGACCGATATTGAGTTCTCCGACTACCTGCCGAAAACATCGAAGGATATCGATGAACTCTGGCAGACGCTGCGGGAATTTGTGGCGAGCATCGGCGACGCGCACCTGCGGCGCTTGCTGGAACTGTTTATGGCCGATCCGGTGATAGCTCGCGCCTATCGCAACGCTCCGGCGGCAAAGACGATGCATCATGCGTTTATCGGTGGACTGCTGGATCACGTGATATCGCTGATGCGCTCCTGTGACCTGGTTGCGCGCAACTATGCGATCATCAACCGCGACCTGCTGCTGACCGGCGCATTTCTTCACGACATTGGAAAGATTCACGAACTCAGCTATGCGCGCTCGTTCGGCTACACGACGGAAGGCCAACTGCTCGGACATCTGATCATTGAATTGGAAATGCTGCACGCCAAGCTGGCGCAGATTCCGGACTTTCCACCGCAGCTCAAAATCCTGGTGGAGCACCTGATCATCAGCCATCATGGGCAATATGATTTTGGCTCTCCGAAACTGCCGATGTTCCCAGAGGCGCTGATGCTGCATTACATGGACGACCTGGATTCGAAGATGGAAGCGATGCGTTCGCAGTTTGAGCGCGACGCCGATCTGGAGTCGCCGTGGACGGCGTACAACTCCTCGCTGGGACGTCCTCTGCTGAACACGCAGAAGTTTTTGAAGGCGACACAAGCGGAAGAGACGATCGCGGTTGCGGCTCCGGTTGAGTGAGAACGAGATATCGCAAAACAGAGTTTGCGCAAATCAAAAGCCCGGAGCAATCCGGGCTTGCATGTTCTTAGAACGGTTTCAAGGAAGTTATATCCCGCGAGCGCGAGGAAAAGAAGAATCGATGGCGGGCTGAAAAGCTTGAGGCCGCACGGGAGACTTCGGCATTGCTGGGGTCCTTCGCTTGCGCTCAGGATGACCCTCTCAGCACGTGGCAGACACATCTACTTAGGAACCGCTCTGGTTCAGGCAATCGCTCAAATTCCTTCCGATGCAGGCAAACTTATCGCCTGCTCGTGATCCCTGCGCATTAGGCAGGTGAACACAAAGAATGCAACTACTGGTTCACAGGTATCTTGATGATCTTCTTTTGAATCGCGTAGGTGACCAACTGGGCCTTGTTGTGAATATCGAGCTTACGCATCAGGTTGAACTTGTGCGCCTCTACGGTTTTCACGCTAAGGCCGAGCAGAACTGCAATTTCCTTTACGGAATTCCCCTCGGCCAATAGCTTCAGGATCTCGCGCTCGCGCGGAGTGAGGGTGGAGATGCGGGGGCGCATTTTGGAATCGCGAACCCTGGCGCGGAAATCCTCGACGAGTTTGCCGAGCACCTGCGAGCTTAAATATTTCCCGCCCTTGTACACGTCGCGCACAGCGGTTACGAGTTGCTGCGCCGGAGTGTCCTTGAGGACATATCCGGAGGCGCCGACCTCAAGGCACTGGACGAGATAGTCCTCGTCTTCGTACATGGTCAGGAACAACACCTTGGTCTCTGGACGGCTTTTGCGAATGTGCCGTGCCGCTTCGAAGGAAGACAGTCCCGGCATTCCGATGTCCATCAGAACGATGTCAGGGCGCAACTCGCGCGCTTTTTCAACGGCATCGCCGGCGTCGGGCGATTCACCCACGACTTCGCAATCGCTTTCGCTCTCAAGCAGGCGGCGAACACCCTGCCGGAACAACGTATGGTCGTCCACTAACAGACACTTAATTTTCGGCATTGCTCTCACCCCTCAAACTTGATTGCACAGTTATTTTCATTTTCATTCTGTTGTTCACACCTTCTCAACTACTCGTGCCAGTAAGCGCACGCCCTTCTATTGCATTGCCTTTCACAGACTCTTTCGGGTGCAGCGGCACAGGGACAGAGACTGTTATCTTCGTCCCCTCGCCCTTGCGCGACGACACCCGCATTTGACCACCGAGGGTGCTGATGCGCTCGTGCATTCCAGCCATTCCAAAGGAAGGCCGCATGGTCTTCGCATTTGAAACGGCGCGAATACCCACGCCATCGTCTTCAATCACCAGCCGAAGGGTCTCCCCGTTGCGCTCCATCTGGATGTTCACGTTCTGCGCCTGGGCGTGCTTGGCGACGTTGTGCAGACTTTCCTGAACGACGCGATAAATTGCGGTTTCAATTACGGGATCGAGGCGGCCTACGTCATCGCCAATGGCTACGCGTGATTGCACGCCTGCGGTCTTAGCGAGATCCTTTGCCTCTTTGCGAATGGCCGAAATCAATCCCAATTCCTGTAACACGAGCGGCGAGAGGCGTCCGATGATGCGCCGGATTCCTTCGATAGTTCGATCCACGACGGCCAACAGTTCGCCGATCTTGGCTTTGCCTTCGCGGGATTTCACCGTGCCATCGAGCATTCCAAGATAGAGGCGAATCACCATGAGCGCCTGGCCGGTTTCATCGTGCAATTCACGACTGATGCGCTTGCGCTCTTCTTCCTGCGCCTTCAAAAGGTGTCCGCTCAACTCGACGATTCGCATTTCGCGCTCGCGCAGGGCGTCGGTCATGCGGGCTCGATCAATCGCCAACGCAGAACGATCGGCTACGGCACGGAACAATTCCAACTCGGTGGGAAGCCACTGATAGGATTTTTCAAAGCCGATGATCAGCACGCCGATGACTGAGTCACTGATCTTCAACGGCGCGCCCCACAGCGCACGCGCTTTGTTTCTCAACTCCGGATTCAATGCTCCCGAAGAACGAGTCAGATCCTGAAGAATGTCCGGCTCTCCGGTTTCGAAGATGTGTCCGGTGAAGCCCTGCCCCGCAGCAATGGATATATCGTCACCAAAGTCCGGGGGCATTCCGGTTGCGCTGCGCACGCGAAGTTTATTGGTTTCAGGATCGGCGAGCAGAACCGCGCCGACATTGGCCCCGAAAATTCCTTCGGTGATCACCAACACGCGTTCCAGCAAGACCGTTAAATTCTTTGCCGAAAGTTCGGCGTCCAACACTTTCAACAGGGCATCGCTGGCGCTTTGCTGCACATCAAAATATGCGCCGGAGACAGCTACAAAACTCGCCGAGACCAACGTCTCAAGAGCGGCAGTCACCTGATACTTGCGATCATCAAATGCCTCGGAAATGAAGGGGGCGGCGACTTGTAGATATATCTCAAGGGAACGAGCTACTTCGCGGGTGTCAACGCGCAACTTCGCCAGGCGCTGGCCGTAGTGATAGAGATTGTCAGTGAACTGGTTGAAATCAGAATGGCTGAACAGCATGAATCCCACACCGAGGTTCAATCGTTCCAGGGCCACCATAGCGCGGCCTTCAAACTGAAACTCCTGGAACATTCGCTGCCGCCAAGCCGCCGTCATTTCGGCGAAGTGGGGCTGCAGAGCGTTCGTGGCCTCAAGAATTAATTCTTGGGCCGACTCCTGTATGGGCAACACTGTTGACACCATGACTCCTTAGATGCAGAAAGAACCAGCAGCTTTGTATGTAACAATCAGTAACTAAGTACCTAGAAATGAACGGCTTTGACTAGGTAAGTTGAACGATGCGCTGACCGGGAACACTAGGTATTTAGCTGCTTTCCACCCCGTGATTGACTCTATAATCATTAACTTAAGTAAAATTGTCTATAATGCCATTACCTTAATCCTTTGTAGGTGTACCATGCCGGGCTTCGAATCCTGCATCTTTGATGCACCGGCAATTCGAGAGCTTCCGTTACAATCCTTCTATGCTCCGATTTTTTACGGCTGGCGAGTCGCATGGCGAGGCGCTGGTTTCCAACATCTCGGGATTGCCGGCGGGCATCTCCGTTAGCGAGGCCTACATCGACCGCGAGCTCTGGAGGCGGCAGCAAGGCTTTGGGCGCGGCGGACGGATGAAGATTGAGCGCGACCATGCGCGCATCCTGAGCGGAGTGCGGCACGGACACAGCATTGGGTCGCCGATTGCGATGCTGATTGAGAATCGCGACTGGCAGAACTGGAGTGAATCGCTACCGGTGGGCGAGGGCGATCCGGAGAAGCACAAGGCGGTGAAGTCTCCGCGGCCGGGACATGCCGATCTGGCGGGCGCGCTGAAGTACAACCTGCCGGAGGCGCGATATATTCTGGAGCGCGCAAGCGCTCGCGAGACGACGGCGCGGGTGGCGGCCGGAGCGGTGGCAAAACAGGTGTTGGCAGCTTTGGACATTGAAGTTCTGAGCCATGTGATACAGGTTGGTGGCGCACGGCTGGGGAGGGCGGTTTCGTTTGACGAAATTCGCAGACTGGCCGGAAAAAATGAAGTGCTGCTGAATTGTGCCGATGAGGATTCCGAACAGCGCATGAAGGCCGAGGTGGATGCCGTGTTGCGCACGGGCGACACCGTGGGCGGCGTGTTTGAAGTAGTGGCGCACAATGTTCCGCCGGGGCTTGGGACGTATGCCAACTGGGATGAACGGCTGGACGCGAAGCTGGCGTCGGCAGTGATGTCGATTCAAGCGGTAAAGGCCGTTGAGATTGGAGACGGCGTGCTGGGGGCGACCTCGCATGGGTCGGCGGCGCAGGACGAGATTGGATACAGAGGCGAAGGCGCGGGAATTCTGCGCTCGAAGTTTACGGATTTTACGCGGGCGGGCAATCACGCGGGCGGCATCGAGGGTGGGATTTCGAACGGGTGCGATATTGTGGTACGTGGACATTTGAAACCAATCTCCACGCTGCGGCGTCCGCTGGGCTCGGTGGACTTCGCCAGCCGCGAACCGGTAAAGGCCGCCTACGAACGCTCGGATGTGTGTGCGGTTCCGGCGGCGGGAGTGGTGGGCGAAGCGATGGTGGCACTGACGCTGGCGGCGGCGGCGCTGGAAAAATTCGGGGGCGATTCGCTGGTCGAACTTCGCCGCAACTATGACGGATACTGCGAGCAGCTTCGCAGCTTTTAAATTCGTGACGTCTGGATTCGTAACATTAGATTCGTGACGTCTGAACGCGTAAATACTGAACCGGAATAACTGATGATTTATCCAATTGTGAAATATGGCGACCCTGTGCTGGAAACTCCGGCCGCCCCCGTGACTGAGTTCGACGACAAGCTGAAGAAGCTGGTCGATGATATGTTCGAGTCGATGTATGAGGCGCAGGGTGTGGGTCTCGCGGCTCCGCAGATCGGAATTTCGCTGCACCTGTCGGTGATCGACACTTCGTTCAAGGAAGATCCTGAGGCGAAGCTGGTACTGGTGAATCCGCAGATACTGAAGGTGGAAGGGAAACAGAACGGCGGCGAAGGCTGCTTGTCGATTCCGGACTTCCGGGAGAATCTTGCGCGCGGGAAACGCGTCACCATCAAGGCACAGGACGTGGACGGCAAGTGGTTCGAGAAGACGGGCGAAGACCTGCTGGCACGCGCCTTTCAGCACGAGATCGATCATCTGAACGGAACACTTTATATTCACCACCTGTCATCGCTGAAGCGCGACATGATGCGGCGGAAGATCAAGCGGCTGAAGCGTCAGGGGGAGTGGTAGAGATCGAGTTGCGCTGCGCGCGGTGAAAGAGCCGAAGAGCAACAGCAAGAACAACGGGAAGAGCAACAGCAAAATCAAAAGCAAAATCAACAGCAACAGCCCCACTCAACGAAAAGAGCGTTGAGTGGGCCACCTGTCCAGCCGCTACAATCAAAACTGTGAAGATTGTTTATTGCGGTACTCCTATGTTTGCCGTGGCTCCACTGGAGGCGCTGGTTCGCGCCGGGCATGACGTGTCACTCGTGGTGACGCAACCGGACCGCCCCAAGGGCCGCGGGATGGAAGTGGCCCGCTCGCCGGTGAAGCAAAAGGCCGTTGAGCTAGACCTGGCGATTTCGCAGCCGGAGAAGATCAAGAACAACACAGAGTTTCGCGCGGAGTTGGAAGGGCTGGCGCCGGAGTGCATTGTGGTGGTCGGCTACGGGCGCATCATTCCGCGCTGGATGCTTGACCTGCCACGACATGGAAACATCAACCTGCACGCTTCCCTGCTGCCAAAGTATCGCGGAGCAGCGCCGATTCAGTGGGCCATCGCAATGGGCGAGCCGGTGACGGGCAACACGACGATGCACATCGATGAAGGGCTCGATACGGGAGACATTCTGCTGCAGAGGGAGATGGCGATCGGCGGAGAGGACACGAGCGTGACGCTGGCTCCTCGGCTGTCAGCAATGGGAGCGGAACTGCTGGTGGAGACATTGGCGGCACTGAAAGAAGGACGAGTGCAGAGTGTGCCGCAGAACAATTCGCTGGCGACGCTGGCGCCGATATTGACGCGTGAAGATGGGCGCGTGGATTTTGCGCGAGAGGCGCAGGTGATTTGCAATCGGCATCGCGGCTTTCAGCCGTGGCCGGGAGCGTTTACGACCTTTCGAGGAAAGCAGCTTACGCTGCATGCGGTCGCTGCGGTGGACGGCGCGTACGGACTGAACGAGGGCGAGATTACAATCGTGGGCGGGCGACTGCTGGCCGGATGTGGTGAGGGTACGGCGATTGTGATTGAAGAACTACAGCTCGAAGGCAAGCGGCGGATGAGCGCGAAGGAATTCATCAATGGATATCAGCCGAAGGCAGGCGAGATGCTGGGACGATAGATGCAACCACGTAACGAGATCAGAGGCAAGAACAAAGGCAAAGGCGGGTGGAGGAAGGGTTGCTGACGTCCCCACATTTGCCAAAAGCAGGCAAATATGGGCCACCCGAGGGTCTTTTGGGGAAAGGAAAGACAGGAGCAAAGGCAAGATCAGAGACAAGGACAGAGTCAACTACCACAGGGTTATCGCCGCAAAGAACGCGGCGCGAACCTGGGGCACCAGAACCTACTGGAACCTATTACCAGTACTCATTACGATTGGAAAATAAAATGGCGGTTTCGCCGGCACGCTCCTTTGCTTTTGACATTTTGATCCGGGTGGAGCGCGATGGTTCCTACGCTTCCGAGTTGCTGAACGCACCCAGGATGGACAGGCTCTCGCGGGAAGATCGCGCGCTGACCTATGAGCTGGTAATGAGCACGTTGCGTTGGCAATCCGAGCTGGATGCGAGGATTGCGAAATTCTCATCGCAGAAGGTTTCGCGGTTGGACGGCGAGGTGCGAATTGCGCTGCGGTTGGGCGCGTGTCAACTGAACCATCTGGGTCGCGTGCCCGCGCATGCCGCGGTTCACGAGAGCGTGGAGCTGGTAAAGATTTCGGGAAAACGTTCGGCGGTTCCCTATGCGAACGCGGTGCTGCGGAAGCTGGCGGCACATGCGAAGACTCCGGTGGTGGATAGCGGAGCGCACGGCGTGCAGGGGTTGGCGGTGGAATTCGCGCATCCGGAGTGGATCGTCCGGCGATGGATTGACATGTATGGATATGAGGCAGCGCGCAAGGTGTGCGAGGCGAATCAGCATGTACGCGGCGCGGCGCTGCGACTGGCAACACCGGATGCAGAGGAAGAGCTGACTGAGGCAGGAATCAAGCTGGGGCCGGGAGCGCTGCTGACTAGCGCGCGGCGGCTGATCGCGGGAGACCTGGCGCACAGCATTCCGTTTCGCGATCATCACGTGGCGGTGCAGGACGAGGCATCGCAATTGGTCGCGGCACTGGTGGGAAAGGGCGAGCGGATTCTCGATTGCTGCGCGGCTCCGGGAGGAAAGACGGCGGCGATTGCGGCACGGAATCCAGGGGCGAAGATCACCGCCGTGGAGTTGCACGAACATCGCGCAAGAGCGCTGAAAGAGCGGGTTGCAGCGATGAACGTAAACGTCATTACCGGCAACGTGACGAAGCTTGAGTTCGCCGAAAAGTTCGATTGTGTACTGGCCGATGTGCCTTGCAGCGGGACAGGGACGCTGGCGGGAAATCCGGAAATCAAGTGGCGGGTGAAAGAGACGGATCTCAAGGAATTACAAGATTTACAAGTATCGATCTTGCGACGGGGTGCGGCGGCACTGGCTCCGGGAGGAAGGCTGGTTTACTCGACTTGCTCGCTGGAGAACGAGGAGGGAGAGAGCGTGGTGGAGCAGGTTTTGAGCGGCGATGACGCACTCTGTATCGTTGACTGCGAAGGCGTGCTGGAGGAAATGAAGAGCGCAGGCGAGCTGGCGTGGACGGAACCAAAGACACTGGTGCGGGGGAAATATCTGCGGACGCTGCCGGGAGTTCATCCGTGCGATGGCTTCTTCGCGGCGGTGCTGGAGAGGAACGATTAACGGAAAAGGTAATCGTTGTGTAGGGAGTGGAAGGATTAACTAAGTTGAAAACTGGTTGGTGAAGAGGAACTCCCCTGGTGGGGAGTTTTTTTACGTTGGGGAGGTTACTGAGTGGTTAATCGACCAAGTGGGTACTATCGCCCATCAGAAAATCTGGGAGGCGGATCGGGAGCTGGCTGGCAGAAAGGCCCGTGAACGGGTGCGGGAGACTTGAGCGGTACGGGGGTGCTTCACTTCGTTCAGCATGACACGTCAAAGACAACGACAAGAGCAACAGGAAGAGCAAGAACAACGACAAGAGCAAGAGCAAGAACAACGACAAGAGCAAGAACAACGACAACAACCCCATGTTAGTCGCGCAAAAGGGCGCGACGGAACATGGGGCACCAGAAGCACAGGTTGCGAACCAGAAGCAGTTAGGAACGGGTGAGTTGGAGGGAGACGCTGGTGCCGGGGGTTACGCGGGCTCCGGGAGAGGGAGACTGACCGACGACGATGAGGGTGGCGGGTTGGGGTGCGGGTTGGGGGGCGAGTTGCGTGGCGAATTGGGTCGAGTAGGGATCGGTCGTGGTGGTGACGGAGACGGTTTTCAAGCCGGATTGCGCGACGAGGGCCGTAGCGTCGGTGAGAGTCAGCCCGGTAAGGTCGGGCATGGCGTATGCGGTTTCGGGCGGCGGAGCGGCGTAGAGCAGGCTGACGCGAGGGGAGGCCACGCCTTGTGCTCCGGGAGCAGGGGTTTGGGCAATGATGGCCTGAGGCTCGGAGGCGCTTGTGGGCAGCTCGGCGGAGGCTCCGACCTCGAGGCCGCGGCGGCGGATGTTGATCTCGGCGGCGCGGGAGCTCATGCCGAGGACGGCTGGGATGTCGATGAGCTGGGGGCCAAGGCTTTCGGCAGCCTGGACGCGCCAGCCGCGGCGGACACGGGAGCCGGGCTCGGGCTGCTGGGAGACGATGCGTCCGGCAGGAACCGTGGCTGAATAGAAATGATCGCTACGCGCCAGCTCAAGTCCACGCTCGAAGGCCACTCGCTCGGCTTCTGCGGGAGCCATGCCACGAAAATCCGGCACGGCGACCTCACGGCCATGGATGGCGAATCTCATACTGATCAGGGTCGAGGCCAGGGCGACGATGACCAGAATGAGGACTTGCGCGAGCAGGCGGAAGAAACGAATCATGCAGATTCAGGGTAGCCGCTGCGGGGGACGGCGACAAGTTACGAGTGGGGAAACTGGGGAGGAGCGAAGGTTGCGCGAGGTTGGCAAGGTTGCGCAAGGTTGGCAAGGTTTCGCGAGGTTGGCAAGGTTGCGCGAGGTTGGCAAGGTTGCGCAAGGTTGGCAAGGTTTCGCGAGGTTTCGCGAGGTTCGGGGTTCCGGAAATAATCACATGTGGCAGTGATACATATCACACCATGATGGTTGGGTAGTTGGTAGTAATTATGGGCGGGGTGTGGCGTCTTGAATCTATTAAGAACGAGTTCGGGAAATAAAACTACTTTGCCGTTTCAGGCGGCGGAAGAATTGATGCGAGTGCTGACGCTGCATGGGCGGAAACAGACGGTGGAACGCGGAGATCGCCTGTTTTCATTTGGCGACGCGGCCACAGGGGTGTACCTGATTGTGAGCGGCGCGACGAGGATTTCGCTGGCGGGCGAACAGGGCAAGGAACTGGTGTGCCATACGGCCGGTCCGGGGTCGGTGCTGGGATTGCCAGCGGCGCTGTGTTCGGCACGTTACGAGTTCGATGTCGAGGTGCTGGAACCGGCGGAGATGATTTTTCTGGAGACCGGTTCGGTGAACGAGATTTTGCGCCAGCATCCGGCGCTGTGCATGCAGGTGATGACGATGATGTGTGACGAGATGAGCGCGCTGCGTCAGACTCGCGACCACATGCGGAAGTGCGGGAAGCAGTCGTGTTCGATGCATGAGCAGTGCAGCCAGGCTTGTTCTTTGGAGTGAGGGGTTTGGGGAGAGAGCAAGAGCAACCCCAAGAACAAGAGCAAGAGCGAGGTCAAAAGCCCCAGGTCGGCGCCCCAAAAAGCGGGGGCGCGGGACCTGGGGCACCCGCGTGCATAACTGGGAACGCCCTCTGCATACCGGGGACACCGTCCTCGCTGGAATAAGACATCCAAAAGCAGGAACTCTGACATCCAAGAAGCAGCAGAGCTGCCGGTTCACGCAGCGAGGGATACTGGTTCGACAGTTCCCTTTTTGACCCCAAAACAATCGAGTTCGGAAGTCGTACTACTTTCATCTTGCGTATTGTTTGAAGACTTCGATTGAACTTTGCTTTGGGCAAAGAAGCGCTGTACTGTTTTCGGAAGCAGCTCTCGCCTGATTCGCTGCAGATTTCGCTCTAAAAAGCCCTTGAGGGGGAACAATGACGATCGAGAAGATTTGGCGTGAAATGCCGTTTTCCGGTGTCGTAATCGGCAGGAAATTGATGGCAGTGTGCGCGGTGGCCACGATGGTTGCAGCGGGTTCGGCAACAATGATGTCACAGACGGCGGCGCGCGCGAACCGCATCACCCAGGAGTTGAGTGCCAATACGGTCTCAAGCGTAAAGATCGCTGGTAGCGTGCATCCGATGACCCGGCGCGGGGCAGACCTTGGAATAGTGCGCGCGGAGAAGCCGCTGAGTTCGCTGACGCTGAATATTGCGCCCACGGCGGCACAGCAGGCGGAGCTGAATACGCTGCTGGCGGCGCAGCAGGATCCGAAGTCGGCGCAGTATCACAAATGGCTGACGCAGGAGGAGTTTGGCGCGCGGTTTGGACTGACGAGCGCGGACCTGAGCAAGATTACGACGTGGCTGAAGGGACAGGGCTTCACGGTGAAGAGCGTGGCGCCGTCGCGGAACATGATCACGTTCTCAGGGACGGTGGGGCAGGCGGAATCGGCTTTCCGGACGCAGATTCATCAGTACGAGCTGGATGGCGAGACGCACATTGCGAACGCAACGGAAATCTCGGTTCCGCAGAGCATGGCGGGGATGATTGCAAACGTGGGCGGGCTGAACAGCTTCCGTCCGAAGGCGCGGGCGATCGTCAAGAGTCCGAATCCGGAATTTACCTCGGCCGTGTCGGGCAATCACTTTCTGACTCCGGGAGACTGGGCGACGATCTATGGGGTGAACGCTCTGTATGCCACGGTTACCGGCACGGGAATGCATGTGGGCATCGCAGGACAGACGTATTTTCCGCAGAGCGACATTGATAACTTTCGCGCGGCAGCGGGATTGCCTGCGACGAAGTTGAACTACGTTTGCATCAGCACCGCGAATTGCACGGGCACGGCAGGGGAAACGGTTGCCGGTGATATGGGCGAGGCGAATCTGGACGTGGAATGGGCGGGCGGCATTGCTAAAGACGCTACGGTGGACTACATCTACGCCAGTCCTACGGACAAGAACCAGGGCGTTTACGAAGCATTGATCTACGGCATTACAACGTATAAGGCAGACGGCGCGGTGGTTCCGGTGATCAGTTTGAGCTATGGGAACTGCGAGACAGACCTGATTGGGACTACGAACGGCGCAACCGCTTACCGGCAGCAGATTGAAAACTATCTGGCACAGGCCGCAGCACAGGGACAGACGATTCTGAACTCCTCGGGCGACGCGGGAGCGGCAGGTTGCGACCAGGGGAACGTGCTGGCAACCAGCGGCAACGTGGCCGACTGGCCGGCTTCCAGTCCTCTGGTGATCGCGGTGGGCGGAACCAGGTTCAGCGCGGACGAAGGCCAGACCTACGACGCGGGTCCGTACTGGAGCGGGTCGAATTCGGCGGATACGATCAGTTCGGCGTTGCAATACATTCCGGAGACGAGCTGGAACGACACCGCAGCAGATCAGACGGCTGACCCGACAGCGACACTGTCATCGGGCGGCGGCGGAGTGAGCCGGATTTATAACCTCCCGACCTGGCAGAGCGACTACACGGGAGCCAATAAGCGCTACCTTCCGGATGTTTCTTTTGCAGCATCGCCGGATCACGATGGGTACCTGGTCTGCACGCAGAAGTTTCCCACGGGGGCGACGAGTCCGACGCAGACGTTGGGATCATCGTGCGTCACTGGCTTCCGCTACTCGGATAACAAACTTTCGGCTTTCGGTGGAACTTCGGCAGGATCACCTTCCTTTGCGGGAGTGGTGACGCTGCTGGTGCAGCAGTACGGAAAGCTGGGAAACCTGAATCCCACGCTTTATACGCTGGCGAACAATCCGGCGACCTACGCAGCGGTTTTCCACGACATCACGACGGGGACCAATCAGCAGCCCTGCACCACGGGCACCACGAATTGCGTGGGCGGGTCGGTAGGTTATTCGACGGCAACCGGATATGACCTGGTGACCGGACTTGGCTCGCTGGACGCTGGCGCACTGGCGACGGCGATGGCAGGGACTTCCGGCGCGGGTGGAACCTCTGTGGCGAGCTATACGGTGAGCCAGGCGGTAACGGCGTATACGATCAGCGCTGGAAGCACGACGACGATTGCCCTTGCGCTGGCTTCGACGAACTATTCGGGGAACGTGACGTTTGCTACTTCGATCAGCCCGGCGGGATCAAACCTGACGGCAATTGCGTCCTCGGTCACGCTGCCCAATTATGGGACTGGAACATCGACACTGACGATTACGACGACGACGAGCGCGGCGAATCGCGCGCCGACGGCTCCGTGGAAGAGTGGAAAGGGCGGCGGCGCAGTCTTGTTCTGCGCGGTGCTGCTGGGAGCGCCGTTTACAGTACGCCGAAAGCAGGCGCTGGCGGTGTTGCTGACGGCTTCGGCGATCTGTTTGGCTGGGTTCTCGCTGGCGTGCGGGGGAGGGGGAGGGTCGTCCTCTTCGCAGGCGGCGGTGAAGACGGCACGGACGTACACGGTGACGGTGACTCCAACGGGTTCGGGGACGGTTTCGAATCCGACGGCGATGGTGTTTACGGTGACGGTTCCGTAGGTGTGAGGTGTGGAGAGGCCGCGCCCGTTCGGGCGCGGCCTTTTTGGTTGGAAAGCAGGCGGAAGGAGGGTTTGCCGCATCCCCACACATGCCAAAAGAAGGCATATGTGGGCCACCCGGGGGTCTTTTGGGGAAGGAAGGTCAAAGGAAGAGGCAAAGGTAAAAATCACAGGTTATCCGCGCAAAGAGCGCGCGGCGAACCTGGGACACAAGAAGCATACCTGCACAAAGAATCCTCTGCTGGGTGGCAGGAATGAGATTAGTCGCGAAGGCTGGCGCAGGGGGAGGGTTCGCCGAAGACTTCGGCGGTGAAGGCTTCGAGGGTGGCGCCTCGGGTCCACATGTCGGGAGGAAGGCCGGCTTTGCGGCAGGTGTGGGCTAGGAAGGATTCGCGGTCCCAATGGTGTTCTACGGCTACCTGAGGGAGGAGCAGGCCACGGCGTCGGCCATAGGTCGCCATCAGTCCGTGACGGCCTACGACGACGTCTATGGGAGCGATTTCAAACATGGGAGAGAGGACGCTGATCTCGATTTGCAAGGCGTTCAACTCTGGCTCGGTTACCGGAGGGAAGCGGGGGTCTTCCAGGGCTGCGGCGCGAGCGGTTCGACGGATGGTCTCATCGAGGGGCTCGGCGGCGATCACGTGGCCAATGCATCCTCTTAGCGTGCCATTCTTATGCAGGGTGGTGAACGCGCCACGCGGTTCGCTTAGGTGAGGGGAGGCCTTGAATGTGGGCAGGGGTCTCTTGGCAACGGCGGCGGCGACGCTCTGGTGAGCCAGTTGCAATAACCATCGCCGTTCGCCGGGAGAGTACTCGGCAGGAAAGTCTGTCATCAGAATTCCGCAACTGGGGTGGAGGATGTGGTCGGGTTTTGTTCCCACCTTAAAATCTTGAAACTTTGAAACCTTGAAACCTGGCTTTACGTTGCGCTGACGTTCTTATCGCCCGGACGGTTCAGCACAAAGGGGAGCGGGTCGCGCCGCTTCTTGCCCTGCAGCAGCGCCTCGGTCCAGAAGGCGCGGAAGTAGGCGAAGGCCGAGAGCAGAGAGACCGACAGCATCATCCAGATGGCACCGATCGCAAGATCGGATCCAGGGAGGGTGATGCCTGCGATGGTCCACACCGGCCAAGCATGGGCGAGCAAGACAGCGATGACGGAGATGATCTGCACCACGGTCTTGAACTTTCCTATATCGCGCACCCGCAGGGTCATGCCTTCCTGCACGGCTACGGAACTGAGGCCGGTGACGAGGAATTCCCTTCCCACGATGAGGACGGCGATCCAGCCGGAGACCAGCGTGGGCGCAAACTGCACGAGAGTGACGTAGGCGGTAGCGACGAGGAGTTTATCCGCCAGGGGCGAGAGCAGCATTCCCAGGGTGGTGACCTGGTGGCAGCGGCGGGCGAGGTATCCATCGAGGCCGTCAGTAACAGAGGCCAGTAGAAAGACGGCTGCGGCCAGCAACTCCTGCCTGCCGTGCACACTGTGAAATTGTGTGGTGGCAAGAATCCAGAGAAACAGCGGTACGCAACAAATCCGTGCGAGCGTTATGGAGTTAGGCAGATTCACGAGAGCACAAAATAGCCGCCAGCGCTTCGATTATGCGACCTGCAGCGGCGAGTTTCAAGGCGTGCTGGTTGGGCCTCGCGCTGTATTTTTTGTTTAGCTCTCCGGCTTACTGGAGTCAGAGGAGCCCACTTCGGCAGCCGCGGCGTGCGGCTTTCCGGCGCTCTCATTGACCATGTCCTTGAGCTCTTTGCTGGGCTTGAAGAAGGGAATCTTCTTCGGAGGAACTTCGACACGATCGCCGGTCTTTGGATTGCGGCCCACTCGCGGTTTGCGCTGGCGGGTTCGGAAGCTGCCAAAACCGCGAATTTCGATCTTGTCTCCGGTGCGCAGAGCTCGCACTACGCTGTCGAAGATGGTCTCCACAATGACTTCGCTGTCCTTGCGGGTCAGTTCGGCCAGTCGTGAAACTTCTTCGATGAGATCGGCTTTCGTCATGTTGTTGTCTCTCCGTGTAAGCGGATTTCTATCATACCTCGCATCAGCAACCGAAGGCTAAAACGTTGGCAACTCGGAGTTTACCACGCTTGCGGCCAAAAGCAGTAGGGGGCAATTTACAGGAATTTTTTGAATCCATTCGTTTATTTCCAGAATAGCCGTCCCATGAACCGGCCAAAGCGGCGCAGCACGTTTGTTTTCTTGGGCGGGGGCTCGGTTTTTGCCGCCGGTCCAGTTACCTGCGGGAGCAAAGCCAAGGCTAACCGTGAGTTGTCGGTCGAAACCGATAACCGCGCTACGGAAGCATAGTAGTCCTGAACCGCTTCGCTTCCACGATAAACAAACGAGCTCTCGACTTCGAGATGCGGATCGGCTTCGCTGGATGGAACTTTGCCCTGCACCAAGTCAGGGGTCGATGGGGGCTCTGGGTTCGGTGAGGGTTTTACTTCCGATGCTGGCTTGGGTGGCGTCGGAACGGCTTCATCAGCCGGAGTTGGGGCGGCGGCCCTGAGGGCCTCGGTTTGCGGCTTCACGGCAGGGCATCCGCACATGGGAGGCGCATCGGTAGCGCCGGAGATTCTACCTCCGCGGAAGAGCACGTTCTTTCCGGGGGAGAGCTGGTAGGAATCGGTGCCCATCATTTCGGCGATGAATAGAGACGCATCGTTGCCGGGGAGAGAGCGCACGCAGGTGTCTCCCGTGGGAGCGACGGAGATAGCAAGATGGAAGCTGCCGGGGCTGATGAGCTGGAAGCGGAAGTCGGGGGTGATGAGCGAATCCTGCGCGGTGCGCAGCGAATAGTTCAGTTCCATGGCACCGGCGTTCATTCCAAGCACAAGGGATTTGCCACTCTGGTCGGCGCTCAGCGAGAGGTTGGTCTTGGGACATATGCGTAATTCGCCGCCGCGCTCCAGCCGCAACAGAGCTACACCTTCTCCGGCGGAGACCTGCGAACCACTGAGCACGCGAGCGCCGTTTCCGGAGAGAACCACGGAGCCGCGCACGCTGGCGTCACCGGAATAAACTTCGCCAATCGCATTCTGTGCATGGAGCGCAGAGGGAAACACCAATGCAAAGCCGAACAGCAGCAGATGCTTTTTCACGATGTAATTGAAACACAGAGTACGGCGCGCGTCAGTGTAGTTAATTATTTTTGCAATCCATCGTCGCTGACGAACTCGTAGCTATCGATGGCAGCGGCGATGGTGTACTTGCGGCCAGCGGGACTGCCGTCTTCCCTGCGGACAACGGTGCCGCGACAACGCACATTCATCGGTTGGGTCATGGTGATCTCGGTGGGGAGAGTCAAGGTGAACTCGATGACCGACTCGCGTTCAATGGCGGTATCGCAGTAGAAGCAGATGCCGTGCGAGCTGACGTCGCGTGTGGTGGCCGTTGCGTTTACTTCCTCGCCCGCCTGTTCCGTCACATTGACCGGCAGTTCCAACGCAAAGCGCTGTATCATCCGCTTTTCGTGACCGCGCTCATCTTCCATTGCAAAACTCCTTCGCAGTTAAAGCTTACTTTCGAACTCAGAAGTGTCAAGCCAGTAGTACAGGGACCTAAGTGGCATTAGTAACCACTGTTCCGCCGTCGGTAATATGTGTCAGAATGGGATTTCATTGATTATCATGAACATGCCACGTGTACTCTAGGGAATTCCCCCTTCCTGAACGGCATGTCGATTGTTCTCGGTTTCTGGCAGATCGCCGGCAGAGATGCACGGGTACTTCTGTCCTCGATTGAGACACAATGGCGGTTGGCATATATACTTTGCTGACTCTTCACACCGCCCGCCGTACCGATGTCCAGAGCCGGTCGAAGTCGTTCGCCGTTTCTGCTTGCAAGCAGGGGAAGCATGGAAATCAGGTTCTGGGGCGTTCGCGGATCAACACCAACTCCACAAATGGAGAATATGCGGTATGGCGGAAACACGTCGTGCGTGGAGGTGCGGGTCAACGATCACCTCTACATTTTTGATTGCGGCACGGGATTCCGGAATTTAGGGAAGAGCCTCAAGGCTCAGAATGGTTCCACGCCGATCTACGCTCACGTGTTTCTTTCGCATTTTCATTGGGATCATATCCAGGGTATTCCGTTCTTTTTACCTTTGTACGATAACCCGGACAATTATTTCTTCTTCCACTCCTCAAGCCGCACCCGTGGGCTGCAGCGGGTGATCGAGGAACAGATGACCGATCCATACTTTCCGGTGGATATGAGCGAGATGTCGGCGCATTGCAATTTCTACGATATCGAAGAGGAACGGGTCGCATTTGACGATTGCATTGTGCAATCGATGTGGCTGAATCATCCACAGGGCTGCCTGGGTTTCCGTATGGAGACCGAGAACGGAATTCTGGTTTACGCCACGGACAATGAGCCGGGACATCCGGTTTTCGATCGCAACCTGCGAAGGTTGGCCGAAGGTGCGGACGTACTGATCTATGACGCGCAATATTTGCCAGAGGAATACGCGGCCAAGCGGCGCGGTTGGGGACACAGTCACTGGCGTGAGGCAGTCAACGTGGTAATGGAGAGCGGCGCCAAGGAACTGGTGCTGTATCATCACGACCCGGACAGCGATGACGAACAGCTCGACAGGATCGAAAAGTGTGCCAAGGAGTACTACCACAAAGTCCGCGCGGCGCGCGAAGGCGACGTCATCATCCTGTGATTCAAGTTCTTCCGTAAGTTTTTTCAGGTGGATACATCCCCTCATCAGATCTGCTCATCTTAGCCGCGTGGTTCCCGCCCAGGGGCCCGTCTCGGTGATTGAAGCATTGCCGGTATAGTCGCGAGGGGACAGCGCGCCGCCTGGGGTGCTGTCTCTGTCTCGCTCCACTGATCTCTCCTGTGATAAATTAAACCGTTTACCCGACAACTCGGAAAATCGGTCTATCTATCGCCGCGCAGGAGTACTGTTTCTTGGAAAACCGCAGTGCACAACACCATAAGGATCGCCTGATTGAGGCGATTAAAGAAGAACTCGTCATTATTGTCACCGGAGAGCTTTCCGATCCACGTATCGGCCTTATCACGGTCAACGAAGTGGTCCCGGCACCGGGGGGCAAAGCGATTCGCGTGTATGTGGCCGTGGAAGGCATTGAGCGCGAGCAGAAGGAAAGTGTCGCGGCCCTGAATGACGCGGTGGGGTTCATTCGCCACGAGCTGGCGGACACGTTGAGCCTGCGTGTGGCGCCCGATATTCACTTTGTTTTGGACAGTTCGACGGCCTATGCGGCAAGGATCGACGAGTTGCTGCACCGGATCGACAAGAGGAACAAGAAACAGAAGCCATGAACACCTTTGACGAAGTGGTGAACGCAGTGCAGTTGCGCCAGCGTTGGGTGGTTACCTCCCATGCGCGGCCCGATGGCGATGCCGTAGGCTCTGTCCTCGGATGCGTTCAGATACTTCGTGCAATGGGGAAGCAGGCAGATGGCTACCTTAGCGATGGAATACCGTTCATCTATCGCGGGCTGCCGGGCGCGGGTGAGGTTCGTACGGGGCCGGTCAACGGCGCTGAATACGATGGCGTGATCATTTTGGAATGCGACAGCGTACATCGTGCCCAACTGGGAGGAATAGCCAAACTGTTCTCGGTGAACATCGACCATCATGAGACCTATGCGGAATATGCGGACGTGAACTACGTACTCTCGACGGCGGCGGCAGCGGCTCAACTGGTGCATCGGCTGGCACAGGCCGCGGGAGTGGTGATGACGCCGGAGATTGCGACGTGCCTTTACACCGCAGTGCTTACCGATACGGGATCGTTCTGCTATTCGAGTACGAACGAACAGACTTTTGCTTTTGCGCGCGAGATGGTGCTGGCAGGGGCTGATCCGGCGACGGTGGCGCAGCAGGTGTATTTCTCAAACACGGCGTCGAAGATGCGTTTACTGGGCAGGGCTCTTTCCAATCTTCAGTGCGAAGACTCAATCTCCTGGATGCATGTTTCCGAGGCGGACATGCTCTCGACGGGTGCTTCCGAGCAGGATTGCGAGGGCCTGGTCAACTGGGCACTTGGGATTCATGGAGTGGAGGCGACGGTGTTCTTCCGCGAGACGGCCAACTCGCGGTATCGCGTGAGCTTGCGCAGCAAGGGACGGATCGATGTGTCTTGCATTGCGGAAAGCTTCGGCGGAGGAGGCCATTTCTGCGCCAGCGGACATGCGATCGCAGGGCCGTTCGAGGTTGCGCGTGGGCGCGTGTTGGCGGCGCTTCGCTCGGCGCTGGACGTCAGCAAGAAACAGCAAAATAGTTGATGGATTCAGGGTGGACGATATCGGCCTGACTGCGGCAGATGTGCGTTTGCCCGTGGAAATACTACTCAGAAAGCAGTGTGCATGTACGCTTTGGTTCACGATTCAATGCAGTTGTTCTCATTCGCAGGGGCGCTGATGATTTTGATCGCTTATGCAGGACATCAGTTTGGCAAGATCGATTCGCGCTCGCTTACCTATAACCTGCTTAACATTTTTGGCAGCGGAATTCTGGGGTACATCGCGCTGTTCCCTTTCAAGCTGGGATTTGTAATTCTGGAGTTTGCCTGGGTACTGATCAGCATCGTTGCGATCTTTCGGAGTCGATGCGTGGGCAACGCGGGTTAAGTGCAGAGCGGGTGGGAAGTGAGTGTATTCTGCATCCCACATTCGCCCAAAAGAAGGGCGGATGTGGGCCACCCGGGACAAGAACAATGGCAAACAAAGAGCGCGGAATGGTCCGCGCTCTTGTCGTGCGAGATGATTGCTACGCTGGGTCTTCTACAACTTCGATGAGGAATCCGAAGGCATTTTCCGCACGCGATTTCGGATGCACGAAGAACACGGTGGTTCCGCGCGAACCGGGACGCGGGGCGGCGTCAATGATGGTGAATCCGTTGGACTTCATGTAGTCGAATGCCTTCTGCGCGCTCTTCACGCGAAAGGCAACATGAGCGAAGCCGCCGCGTCCACCGTTCTTTTCAATCAGCTTCTGAACCGGGCTTTCGGGTGAGAGAGGTTCGAGTAATTGAATCAGGTTAGGACCATCGCCGATCTGCAGCAACGCTTCGCGAACCTGGTCTTTGCCGTGTACTTCCTCGCGGTGGATCTCGTTGAAGCCGAGCAGTTCGTAGGCGGAGACCATGCCGTCGAGCGCACCCTGCGGTACGGAAATCGCAAAATGATCGATAAACTGGAATCCCGGTACCTGCTTCAATTCTTCTGCAATTGCCTTGTGATTCGTCGCTGTGCTCATTATTCGAACTCCACCAGAATTTGATTCAATTGCACGCCATCGCTCTGTGCAACCTTCACGCCCTTGACCTTGCCGGCAACAGGCGACACTACGTTGGTTTCCATTTTCATTGCTTCGAGCACCAGAAGCAGGTCGTTGGGCTGAATCTGCTGTCCGGGCTGAACGTTGACGCGGGTGACCATTCCGGCGATGGGCGAACGGCAAACTTTCTGCTCGTCGACCGGGCCTTCGGGGGCGCTTGCTTTCGGAGCCCCTGCCGCTGGCACCGGCGCGGCCGTCACGGTGGTGGCCGCCGGGTGGGCGGGAATGTAATGCGGCTTCGGCGCCGCGTCGTCCTCGGTGACTTCAACTTCGACTTCGTATGACTTACCGTCGATTCCGATCTGTAGCTTCAAAGTCGTTCTCCTCGGCGCGCATCCGCGCCGTCGTAAGTGGAGCGCCGCACTGCTTGTCTCGCGGCCGAAGGCCCCGGTGTTGGCCGGGGCGCTCCGAGAGTCTTTGCCTTAGCGCTTGAGGTTGTGCGAGGCCTGCACGGTTGCACGCCCGGCCTGCGCCCATTGATTCACCGTCGGGATGAGTCGTGCCGAGCGGATCTTCACCTTCTTGCCAAGATAAGCCGTAACGGCGACCGCGATCATTGCCAACGTCTCTGGCGAAACCTGTGGCTCTGCCGGGGCAGGAGTTCCTGCCTTGGGCAGCAATGATTCCACTGCGCTGAGCCGCGCTTCGAATTCCTTCTTGAGCGTTTCCAACTCAGTCTGCAGTCGCTTCACTTCTTCGGCTTCAGGCTTTGCGGCGCCTTTATCTACTGCTGTCGATGCCATTTTTTTCTCCTCGCCTTAGCGTCAGCGACCGGTGGGCCTTGTCGGCCCGCACCGGTCGCCAATCGCAATTAGAGCGGAATCAATCCGTGCTTCTTGGAAGGCCGCAACTCGCGTTTCGTTTCCAGAGCCTGCAGAGCCTGGGCCAAGGAGCGCCGCGTCTGCGAAGGCTCGATGACGTCGTCCACCAGTCGGCGGCCAGCGGCCACGAACGGGTTGGCGAACGCATCGCGGTAGAGACCAATCAATTCCTGCCGCTTCGCTTTCTTGTCGTCGGCAGAGTCGATCTCTTTGCGGAATACGATTTCAGCCGCGCCCTCGGCACCCATGACTGCGACTTCCGCCGTGGGCCAGGCCAGCACGCGATCGGCACCCAGATCCCTGGAGCACATCGCAATATAGGCGCCGCCGTAGGCTTTGCGCAGAATCACCGTGACTTTAGGGCTGGTGGCCGCCGAGTAGGCGAACAGCATCTTCGCGCCGTGACGGATGATGCCGCCGTACTCCTGCTGCACGCCGGGAAGGAAGCCCGGCACGTCAACGAACGTAACAATAGGAATGTTGAAGGCGTTCAAGAAGCGAATGAAGCGCGCGGCCTTGTCGCTGGCGTTTATGTCCAAGGCTCCGGCGAGCACGTTGGGCTGATTGGCGATGATACCGATGGAGCGTCCCTGTATTCGTCCGAAACCGATGACGATGTTCGGCGCGAATCCCGGCTGCACTTCCATGAAGTCGTTGTGGTCGAGGATGCGCGCGAGGATATCGCGCACATCGTAGGCCTGTTTACCTTCTACCGGAACGATCCCGTTGAGCGATGCATCGTCTTCCATCGGGAACTCGTCCTGCAGTCGCGGCGGATCTTCCAGGTTGTTGGCCGGGAGGAAGCTGAGGAGACGGCGGCAGATGTACATCGCGTCTTCATCGTTTTCCGCAACGAAGTGAACCACGCCGGAGTTGTTCATCTGGGCTACTGGACCACCGAGCGCTTCGCCGGTTACGACTTCGCCGGTTACCTGCTTGATGACCGATGGGCCGGTGATGAACATCTGGGCCTGCTTGGTCTGGATGATGAAGTCGGTGAGGGCCGGGCTGTAAACTGCGCCACCTGCGCAGGGTCCGCAGATGATCGAGATCTGCGGCACGATGCCGCTGAGCATGACGTTGTTGTAGAACACGCGTGCGTAGCCGCCCAGGGCGTCAATGCCTTCCTGAATGCGAGCTCCGCCGGAATCGTTAATGCAGATGTAAGGCGAGCCGGTCTTCAGCGACAATTTCATCGCATCGACGCACTTGTCATTGTGAACCTCGCCTGCCGCACCGCCCGCTACCGTGAAGTCCTGGCTGGCTACGTGCACGAGACGCCCATCGATCTTGGCGCATCCCGTGACCACGCCGTCGGCGGGAAGGTCTTTGCCATCCATGCCGAACAGGGTTGCGCGGTGCTGCGCGAAAGCGCCGATTTCTTCGAACGACTTGGGGTCAACCAGCTTTTCGAGGCGCTCGCGAGCGGTCATCTTGCCTTGCTCGTGCTGCTTCTCGATGCGTTTTGCGCCGCCGCCCTCTTCAACTTTTGCGCGTTTTTCGCGCAGAGCGGCGATGCGCTCTTCCATGGTCTTTGTATTCGGCTTTGCCGGAACTGAAGTTGCCATTCTGGTACCTGATCCCTTCCTTACCGCGCTGCGGCGACGGTGACGTTGTGCGTCTGTCCATTAATGGTGACCGCGTACTTGACCGGGTCGGTGGGCTTTGCCGCCGATGGTGCAGCCTTCGGCGCTGCTCCAGCCGCTGCCGCCAATGACGGATCCTTGCCCAGGTTCTTCGGTCCCTGCTCGCGTGTGCCAAAGAACTTCGGCGCAACCTGCGGGAACATCGCGAAGGTCAATACGTCTTCATCCGTGCCGTTGCAACCCTTCAAGGCCAGCGCATCAGCCCGCAGCGCCTCCCACTCCGGCTTCTGCATATCTGCCGGACGGCAGGTGATGGGGTCCTTCTTGGCGTGAGCGCGTGCCTTTTCGAGGACTTCGGGATTCTTCGGTCCGATGGTCTCGCCGTAGTAGCCGAGCATGAGATCGGCAAACTCACCGGTCAACACCTTGTAGTTGCCCATGAGAACGTTGAAGACGGCCTGCGTGCCGACAATCTGCGAGCTGGGGGTAACCAGCGGCGGGAAGCCGGCGGCTTCGCGGACGCGGGGAACTTCCAGCAAAACTTCTTCCAGCTTGTCGCCAGCGCCCTGCTGCTTCAACTGGCTTTCCATGTTGCTGATCATGCCGCCAGGGATCTGGCTCTGGAAGATTTCCGTTTCCACGCCGGTGATGTCGCTGAGAAATTCCTTGTAGCGCGGACGGATGGTCTTGAAGTAGTTGCGGGCCTTCAGCAGCCGCGCCATATCGAGACGGGTTTCGATGCCGGTTCCTTCCAGCATCTCGACCAGGCTCTCGGTGGGATTGTGTCCCGGTCCGAGGGAGAGCGAGCTGATGGAGGTGTCAACGATGTCGCATCCGGCTTCGATGGCCTTCATGTAGCTGACCAGGGTTACGCCGGTAGTGGCGTGGCAGTGCAGGTGGACGAGCGTATCTTTGCCGCACTTTTCCTTGATGCCCTTGACGATGTCATAGGCCGGTTGCGGCTTGAGCAACGCAGCCATGTCCTTAATGCAGATCGAGTCGCAGCCCATCTCCTTGAGGTGCTGCGCCATGTCCACAAAAGCTTCGACGGTATGCAATGGGCTCACGGTGTAGCAGATGGTGCCCTGTGCATGTTTGCCTGACTTCTTCACGGCAGCGATTGAGGTCTTCAGATTGCGAACGTCATTCAGCGCATCAAAAACCCGGAAAACGTCCATGCCATGTTCGGCTGCCTTGGCAACAAAGCGCTCTACGACGGTATCTTCGTAGTGCCGGTAGCCCAGCAGGTTCTGACCGCGCAGCAACATCTGCAGCTTGGTCTTCGGCAGCAGCTTGCGGAACATCTTCAGCCGCTCCCACGGATCCTCATTCAAAAATCGAATGCAAGAGTCAAACGTGGCTCCGCCCCAGCACTCGAGTGACCAGTATCCGGCGTTGTCGAGGTCTTCACAGGCGGGAACCATGTCTTCCATTGCCATGCGTGTCGCCAACAACGACTGATGCGCATCGCGGAGGATCAAATCGGTGACTTCTAGTATGCGTGTCATAATTGCGGTTTTCCTTATTAATTGAGCCTTCAGTTACAGGGTGCTCCACCACACCTATCCCGGCTGTGACCCAGGTCACAAACGCTCGCAACATTAGAGCCTTAGTCCTTTTCAGCCATCACAGAAGGGAGAAGCGATTACCCAAGTTTCGTTGCCAAGGACTGTATCACCGTAAGGCGATTTCAGGGCTGGATTTGTGAGGGATTTTAGGCAAATTATGCGGCTGGAGTTCAGAAACGGAGCTAAGGGAGGGGGTGGAATGGGGAGGTGGAGAGCAGGAACAAAAAGCAAGAGCAGATCAAGAAGTAGATACGGAGGGGAAAGCGCGTTGTGCTCCCCACATTTGCCAACGGCGGGCAAATATGGGCCACCCGGTTGCAGATTGAGGGAGGAAAGGCAAGAGCAAGGACAAATGCAACTACCCCACGTCAGCCCGATAAAACCGGGCGGGACGTGGGGCACAAAAACATTGCGGAAGCTATGGAGCGCTATTTCTCTTCTTGCTGGACGACGTCGCCTAGTTCCATTTCGGCGAAGACGCGGGTGATGATGGCGGTGGAAGAGTCAGATGTCGCGTTCAAGATCAGTACCTCGCCAAGTACGTGCTGCGGGAGGCTGGCGTCGGCTTCGGATTTGGTCTTGGCGGGATTGACGGCGGTGACTTCAGAGCCGCGAGGCAAGCGCTCAGAGGTACGATCGATGCGGTTCAAATCTTTGGGAGCGTAGCCGCGAACGACGAGGAGATAGTCTCCAGGCTTGATTCCCTTTGTGGTGCCGAAGTCGGTGTAGACGACCTGACCGTTGCCGAGAAGTCCAACGAAATCCTTGGCGGCGAGGATGTGGCCCTTAGGGGCTTTGGACGCATCCAGGAAAGGCTTGATCGGGTCGTCGGCGGAGCGGAAAGAAATGGACGGTTTTTCCTGGTAAGGTACAACGATGTCGCCGGGAGAGGCGGAATCGCAGGAGAAATCGAAGCTGGCGACGGAGACGTCCTTCTGGACGGAATGCACCGTCACCCATCCGAGCTCATGGTAGAGCGCGCCGGTCTTGGCGAGCTTCTTGCTCTGCTCGGGAGAGGAATCCTCACGATTGGGGTCCTTGACCTGGCGAAGGAGGCTGTAGCGCTGGCCCTCGACCAGAGCGGGGCCGCCGAGGAACAGCGTCGAGCGTCCGGCAAAGCGGTCCTGATGCGGACTCTCTTTGGAGCCGACAACGAAGTTGGTGCGGGGAATCGAGTCCCGGGTGACGAAACCGGAGCAATACATCTGGCTGTAGCTGGGACCGTTGGCCGGAGATGCGGCGGTTCGGGGTTCCGGCGCGGGGCCGGATTGAGCCAAAAGAGTCCCTGACAGCAGGGTGAACGCAATGATCAAGAGTTTCATTCCATGCTCCCGTTTCAACCGCTTGCGAAGAAAGAACTTTCCGCGATGCTAACCGGAAGCTAACAAAGGCAGGTGCATGGGTCAAGTGACGTTGGGCCAAGGCGGGGGCGAACCCATTGACTGAAAGAGCACTTTGCACTTTTTCAGAACAATATTGGACGAAAAATCGATTCAGGCATTGCAACGAAACGACAGGCTAATTACCATGTGCCCACAAATGACTGTTCCACCGATGAATTACACTGCACGCTCGTTGCGTCTTCGCATACCGCGGATTTGCGTTGCGATTACAAGTACGGACCCCGCTGAACTGCTGGAAAAAGCGGAGGTCGTTTTGCGCGAGAATCCGCTGATCGAGCTTCGACTCGACCACCTAAAAGCTCCCTTGACGGCAATGCCTCGCCTCCGACGGCTGGTGGAAGTGCGTCCTGACGCCGTGGTGATTGCCACGTGCCGCCGAACGGCTGCGGGAGGCGGCTTTCACGGCTCACTGGAAGCGCAACTGGATGTTCTGCGCAAGGCGGCCGAGGCAGGCTGCCAGGCGCTCGACATAGAAATCGAGAGCGCGGAAGCCATGAGCGCCGACGACTGGGAAGAGCTCCGCTCGCGCGCGGCCATCGTGCTCTCGTACCACGATTTCAAGCGCACCGGCAAGTTGGAAGAAACGTTTGGACGAATGCGCGCGTTTAACGCCGACTTCTACAAAGTGGTGGGGACGGCTACGTGTCTGCATGACAACGTGACGATGATCCGGTTCCTGGAAGAACACGGCTCCGAGTACTCGATGGTCGGCATGTGCATGGGCGAACAAGGCCTGCTAAGCCGCATTCTGAGCATTCGAGCCGGAGGTGCATTCACCTTTGGCTCGGCGGAACACGGTAAGGAAACGGCTCCGGGACAACCGACGTTTCGTGAGTTGAGGGACCTCTATCGGGTGGAGCCCATGGAGTCGGTCACGAAGGTTTACGGCATAGCAGGAGACCCGGTATCGCACTCGATGTCGCCGTGGGTGATGAATTCAGCATTCCGGCGCGAGAACGTGAACGCCGTGTATTTGCCGCTGCACGCCAAGACGATCGACGATCTGCTCAAGACCGTAAAAGACCTGCCGCTGAATGGGATCAGCGTGACGATGCCGTACAAGCAGGCAGTGGTCGAGCACCTGGACAACAGCGACGTCCTCACGCAACGTACGGGAGCCTGCAACACGATTGTCCGCGGCAAGGATGGCGGACTCTTCGGCTTCAACACTGACGTTTATGGCATTGTGGCGGCCATTGAGTCGCGGGTGACTCTGCAGGGAGCGCGCGTGCTGGTGCTGGGAGCAGGAGGCGCGGCACGGGCCGCGGTGTTTGGACTGCTGGCGAAGGGCGCCGAGGTCTCCATACTGAACCGCACGCCGGCCAAGGCTCATGCGCTGGCCAAGCAGGCAGGCGCGAAGACCGTGAAGCATAGCGATCTGGCGAAGATGTCGTTTGACGTGATCTTCAACGGGACTCCGGTGGGCATGGGCAGTGATAAGCACAGTCCGTTGGAGGAAAACGAGATCAACTCGGTGTGGGTTTTCGACTCGGTGTACAACCCGATTGAAACCCGGCTGCTGAAACTGGCGCAAGCAAAGGGCTGCGGCACGATCAGCGGAGCAGAAATGTTTGTGCATCAGGCGGCACGGCAGTTTGAGATCTGGACGGGAAAACCGGCTCCGATCGACGGCATCCGGCAGGTGCTGCTGAGGCAGTTGGGAGCAATCGGCGGAGAGAATGGGACTACGGTTCCGACCGTGGTGCTGCCGAAGGCTCGGGCAATTGCGGCAAACGCCGTTGTGCCGAATGAGGCGGAGGCGGAGCCTGAAGTCGTCGAAGAGGTGAAACCAGCGGCCAAGGGGAAACGCGTGGCGAAAGCTGTGCCAAAGGCGGCTCCGGTGAAGGCGGCTCCTCCGGTCAAGACCGCAAAAGCCCCGGTGAAGGCGGCGGGCAAGGCTGTCGTAAAACCGGCGAAGAACGCAAAGGCAGCGAAGAAGCCGAAGGCGGCGGCAAAGAGCGGGCGGTAGGTTCGCTTCGAGAGTTCGCAGATCAGAGCGAAAGCTTGATGAGTGAAGGGCGCGGGTTTCTCAGGTTATCGCCGCAAAAAAAGCGGCGCGAACCTGGGGAACCCGGCCTTTTCTCTTTGGCGGCCCTTAAAAAAGCAAGGGCAAAAGAGCTTGAAAGCAAAGGCAACGGCAAATGCGGTGGCAGTTAGAGGCAGAATAAGCCGAGGCGGGAGCGGGAGGTAGAACCCCGAGGTCCTTCGCTTGCGCTCAGGATGACACCTCAAGAACAAAGGCAAAGAGCGGAGACCTATACACAAAACAGCAAGGCACGACGTCAAGAACGACGTCAAGAACAAAGCTGAGAGCAGAGACCTATCACAAAAGCAACTACCCCACGTTAGCCACACGTTAGCCAAAAAAGGCGAACGTGGAGCACCACAAACAGTCGCAGGACAGGGCCAACGTGGGGTGTCGGAGGACATTCATTCCAAGGAAGCTACTAGGAGGCTTCGGAGGATTCTTTTTTGCCTTTGATGTCGGAGTAGAGGATTACGCGGTTGCGACCGCGGGCTTTGGCTTCGTACAGGGCGGCGTCGGAGGCTTCGAGAAGGTCGCGTTTGAAGCGGGCTTCGGTTGGGAACAGGGCTACGCCTATGCTGATGGTGACGTGCTCGGATTCCTGCCCTGATCCAGTACGGACTCCGGTGAAGAAGTTTGCCTGTTCGACGGAGTAACGTACGCGCTGGGCTACCAGTGTGGCTCCTTGAAGGTCAGTTTCCGGAAGAAGCAGGATGAATTCCTCGCCGCCATAGCGGGCGGCGGTATCGATTTCGCGAAGATCGCGGGCGAGGATGGCGGCGACGTCGCGGAGGACAATGTCTCCGGCCTGGTGGCCGTGCGTGTCGTTGAGGCGCTTGAAGTGGTCGATATCGATCATGAGGATCGCCAGAGGGGTTCCGCGACGCTCGGCACGGGCGAGTTCGAGATCGAGTTGCTGCTCGAAGAAGCCGCGAGTTTTGAGTCCGGTGAGGAAGTCCGTGAAGGCGAAGCGCAGAAGAGTTTCGTTGGAATAATCGCGGGCTAACATGCTCTCGGCAACGAGTGAGAGTATCCACAGAAGTTGCGCGTCTTCACGCGAGAAGCTGTCCTTACGCTCTCCAAACAACTGCAGTGAGCCCATCACTCGATTGCGCACAAAGAGCGGCACCACCAGCACGCTGGCGGCACCCATGGCGTTCAGTAGAGCGTCGGCTTCAGGCTGGGCGTGGCGCGGAAGCAATAGCGGGCGCGCGAGTTTGGCGGACCAGTAGTTGAGCACGTTGGCGCGAGTGAAAGTGTCCTCGTCAGGATCAGGCATGTTGCGGGTGACACGCACGTGCATGACTTCGCTGTCTTCTTCCCAGAAGTAAACCGCGCCGCGAACAAAGCTGACAATTTCAGCCGCAAGATCGCAGATGAGGTTGAGCGTGGAAGGGAGTTCCATCTCCAATCCGGCGAGCATGCTCATGCGGAGGAGCACGTTGACCTCGCGGGCGCGACGCACAATGGTTTCCTCTTGAAGCTCTGAGAAAACCTCGACAGCGAAGCGCTCCAGCAGGTCGGATTGGGGAGAACGAGACGGTTGTGCCATAGACGAAAGCGGGCGTGTTCTTGAAGCCAGTAAGATGCATTCGGCGATGCTGGTGCCGCCCTGCACCGCTCAGTGCGCGGTTTTCCACATTCGGTTGCCAAAATAAGCATTTCGCACTATGATTGTGATGGTGAGAACCACCTAAGTGCCGCTGGCACTGAGTCGTGGATTCCAGAAAGAAGATTCCTTGGGCCATGCAAGAGATAAGGGAACACCTCTGGAAGCTAGAAGAGACTCTGGATCAACTTCAAGGCATACGAGCCAGCAGCAAGACAGGACATAGCGGATCGCCTCCCCCAAAGCATTTTTCCGAAGTTCCAACTGAGTGTTGAGCTGGTCCTGATTCCCCGGAGTGTGACTTGCACGGGAGTCTTTGGAGAGCGAAGATGGCGTGGTACGCGTACTGCATCAGCGAACAAGCGAACTTCCAGCAGGGACGGGTTCGGCGCCCGTTTCTTATTGAATCTCTCAAAGGTGTGAACGCAAGCCCGGTGCGCGGCTTCCCGTGCGGCGAGTTTGTGGTGATCGTAAGCGAAATTGAACATGGCCAACCCCTGAACCAGCAGTCAGCCATGGAGCACGCCCGGATTGTGAGCGAATGCTTCAAGATCGCGACGTTGCTGCCATTCAAGTTTGGCACCGTATTTGAATCCGACGAAGCCTTGCGCCAGGCAATCCGAAACAACAAAAGAACTTTTGCAGACTCAATTGCCAAACTCCGCGGCAAAAGCGAGATGCACATCAGGGTGACGGTGCGCGAGGGAACCGCAATCGCCGAACTGATGAAGGAGGTACCCCACAAGGCCGGTGGAGAATACCTGTCACGGCTGAAGGTGCAGGCGAGCCGCGATCGCGAACGACAGTCGCGCGCCCGCGCACTCTCTGTCCAGGTGAGCAAACTGCTGAATCCACTGCAGGAAGAAATCAGCTGCAAGAAGGTGGAGACGGGGATCGTGCTGGACATCGCGCATCTGATCAACTCCGATACGGTGGAGAAGTACCAGAGCCGTTATTCGAGCGCTCTGCGGCAATTTAAGGACGTGGAGATCACGCTCTCCGGGCCATGGCCCCCGTATCACTTTATGCCCGATCCGGGAAAGGTTCGGACGGTGGTAAATAACTAGGTTTTGTTCCTTAGAAGGGTCTCAAGGAAGATATATCCTGCGGGAGCGAGGAAAAGAAGAATCGATGGCGGGCTGAAAAGCTTGAGGCAGCACGGGAGACTTGGGCATTGCTGGGGTCCTTCGCTTGCGCTCAGGATGACCCTCTCAGCACATGGCACACACATCTACTATGGAACCGCTCTAGAAGAGGCCGGCTGACGCCGGCCTCTTCTGCGTGGTGGGCGAAGGGCAAGGCAGAGCAAAGGCAAGAACAAAGCAAGAGCAAAGTCAACAACCCCAGGTTAGCCAAAAACGGGCGAACCTGATGGGCACCTGCAGTTTTCTTATTCGCAGTTTTCTTACTCGCAGTTTTCTTACTCGCAGTTTCCTACCTGTGGTTTTCTTGCGTGCGGTTTTCACCTTCGTCTTGGCTGCAGTTTTGAGTGGGAAAGAATTACGCAGAGTTGTTATTCTGGTGCCAACTTTGAGAAGTCAGATTAGAGTTCGGAATGCAAAATTGCACTTTCAAACCACTTTCAGGACGCCAGCGACCAAGTAGAAGCATCTATAGGTAACGGCTCTTCTGAATTGATTTGCTCCAATCGTATCCGTCTCACAAGGATGTTAGCGGGCTGGGAATTCTCGTTTGAATCGTTCCCGGAGGCCCGAACCGAAGCTGAACCGAACAGGAAGGCAATTGAGGATGCACGCTAGTACCAGGATCCGGGTTTTAATCGTGGACGATGATCGTGCTCAGTCCCATTTCTTGAGCTCTCACCTGATGCGGCGCAGCTATGACGTGAGTACGGCAGCCAGCGGAGACGAGGCGATCCGGATGTTCCGGGTGTTTGACCCCGCGCTGGTGCTGCTGGACGCCGATGCGCGCGGCATGGAAGGCATGGAGACGCTGGAGAGACTGAAGCAGATAAAACCTGACGTTTCGGTGGTTATGACCGCCAGCAGTGGCTCTCCGGAGATGATTTTCCGCGCCTCGAAGCTGGGGGCCGATGATTTTATGGCCAAGCCGATCGACCTGGCAGCGCTGGAGCAGCGCATGACACGGTTGCTGGATGGACAAAGGCTGACCAACGAAGTGACCCAGCTTCGGGACCAGGTGCGGCGACAGAGCGACTTCAGCATGTTGTTCGGCACCAGTCCCAAGATGGAAGACGTGAAGAACACGATTGAGCAGGTGGCCGACACCAATGCCACGGTGCTGATAAGGGGCGAGAGCGGTACGGGCAAGGAAGTGGTGGCGCGGATGGTGTTCTCACATTCGCTGCGGCACGAAAAACCGTTTGTGAAGGTGAACTGCGCGGCGATTCCGCACGAGCTGCTGGAAAGCGAGCTGTTTGGCTACGAACCGGGAGCCTTTACGGGAGCAAACCGGCAGAAGCTGGGCAAGTTTGACCTGGCACATGGAGGCACGATCTTCCTGGATGAAATCAGCGAGATGCATCCGGCGCTGCAGGCAAAGCTGCTGCATGTGTTGCAGGATGGCGAATTCTCGCGACTGGGCGGCAAGCGCGATATTGCCGTGGACGTCAGGGTGCTGGCGGCGACGAACAAGCAGTTGGAGCGCGCAGTGGAAGAGGGCACGTTCCGCGAAGATCTGTTCTATCGCCTGAACGTGGTCACGATCCACATTCCCCCGTTGCGGGAACGGCAGGAGGAGATTCCCGTGTTCCTCGACTTCTTTCTGCGCAAGTACAGCGAGTATTACGGGAAACAACCGCCGCCGTTCACCGACTACGCGGTGAGCAGGATGATGGAGTACACGTGGCCGGGCAATATTCGCGAACTTGAGAATCTGGTGAAACGCTACGTGATTGTGGGGAACGAGTCGCAGATCATTCGCGAGCTCTCGACTCACAAGCCGCTGATGTCGTCCATGAGTGGGACTGTAGCTCCAGTTTGGGAACCAAAAGGGGACAATGGCGGCAACTCGCGTCCGGCACAGGCGGCAGTAGAAGCGGTTATCCACGCAGAAGCCACTGCGACAGCGCACGATTCGCTGTCGTTGCTGGAGATTGGCCGAAGGGCGGCGATGATGGCGGAACGCGAGGCGATTGAGCGCGTGCTGAACCAGACACGGTGGAACCGGCGACAGGCGGCAAAGATTCTGAAGGTGAGCTATAAGGCTTTACTGAACAAACTAAAGGCGATGGAGGAACAAGATCACCTCAACAAGAAGACTTCACCTCCCAAATAGTGGCATTGAAATACTACTTCGAGAGGCCATTCACTCTGGAAAGTGGATGGGCTTTTCTTGTGTGCTCGGAGCGGTATCCTAATCTGGTGAACAGTTTAGGATTTTTTTGAAAACTACTCAGAAATTCCGCTTCGCTGGCCCGGAACGTGCATCATATGAATTAACAAAGAGGCCGAAATTCCAATGCAAGTCCCTCTCATGAAGCACAAACTTCTCTTGTCGACTCCAGTACGGATGGAGCGGCACCAAAATGTTCCTGCCTAAAATTCCCACCCTCCCTTGCCTCTTTCAAAAAGCGACCCCACGAGGGTCGCTTTTTCGTTGCAGGCAGATTGATTCGTCAGATTCCCTGCTCCGTTGAAACCGGTGCCAGCATCCAAAACAGCGCGGAAGAGGCGGAGCGACTAAAACAAATTGACCGCAGAAATTGCTCTCTGTATGATTTTCGGTTTGTGGCCGAAAAGCGCTCCTGGAAGAGTCGGGTCAATGGATAAAGAACGCATCGAGCACTTTAAGGAAATACTAGAGACGAGGCGGAAGAATCTGCGCGAGAGCGTTGCGCGTACCGAAGAAGATGGACGCGCGGCACAGTCGACAGACTCGGCGCAGGATATTGCCGATCGCGCGTCAAGCTCCTATCAGAAGGAGTTTCTCTTTGCTCGCAGCAACAATGACAGGCAGTTTCTACAGATGGTGGAACACGCACTCTCCAACATCGCGGAAGGCACCTATGGAGAATGCGAGCAGTGTGGCAATGCGATCAACGAGCGGCGCCTGGAAGCAGTTCCCTGGGCTCGGCACTGCATTGCGTGCCAGGAAAAGCTGGAACGCGGAGAGTTGAAGCAGGAACAGATACAGGAAAATTAAGTTCGCTGGTCAGAGGCGGAAATCGCTGAAGACCTGGACGGAAGGGGCCGCCTTACTTGGCGGCCATTGCTTTGCGCGCTGGCCGCTGAGACCGCTGCAGGCGCGCCGCGCTTAAGCCTATTGGCGAGTATGAGGACGGCCATGAGCGGTAGAAGATGTACGAAGCCGTGCAGGGTGGCGCCGCGGGAAACGGATGCGATCCATCCGAGGATGAGAAGGATGTAGATCCAGTGCTCGGTTCGCTCCATGCGTGTCTTTCCTCCCTGGTATTTCCCTTCCGTATTCTTCCTTGCGTATCCCCGGCGCTCAAGGTTCCAAACTGACAGGGAGTGAGACGAACGGCAAATAGGCTTTCTCGCTCTAGTTGTGAGATGAAATAAAGGACGGTCGAGTTGTGGGCGCGACAGGCGAATGGCCCTGACTTGACCGATTTTCACCTGATTTTCATGTGGCGCGAAGCGAGTTCTACCAGGAGGAAGCGAGGGCAACACGGAAGTGAGCCGTTAACATCCCACGGGCGATCAAAGAGGTGCAAATGGCAATGAAGTATTTGTGGGTAGTTGTGCTGGCTGGATTAGCGGCGTTGGCCGGTTGTGGATCTGGTACAGGTATATCCTCTCCGGCCACGGTAGGTGGAGGCGGTACAGGCGGTACAGGTGGGACCGGCGGCACTGGTGGCACAACCGGCGGCGGGACGGGCGGCACCGGCAGCATTCAATCGGTGAACCACATTGTAATCATGATGCAGGAGAATCGCAGCTTCGATCACTACTTCGGACACCTGGGCGCGTATCGGTCGGCGCACGGGGGAGGCGCGGCAACCGATATTGACGGCACCCCGGCTAATGTGTCGCTGAAGACATGGGATGGAAGCCCGAACGTTTCGCCATTCCACATGGTCAGCGCGTGTTCCTATGACATGACCAGCAACTGGCAGGAAACTCACAATACGATCAACCTGCTGCACCCGACGCAAGTAACGGGTACTCCTCCGATGGATGGAGCGGCATCGATGCAAGGCGGGTTCTGCGTGCATGATGCGGCGAACAAGGGGACCGTGTGTCCTGATCCGGCGGGGGCGCGGGCGGTGGGCTATTACACCGAGCGCGAATTGCCATTTTATTACTGGGCGGCAACGCAGTTTGGCACGTCGAATCGCTGGTTCAGTCCGGCACCGGCGCGCACGCAGCCGAACCGGATGTATCTGCTGGCGGCAACATCGCAGGGCTATACGCTGCCTCCGAAGTCGAGCTTGACGGCGAAGACGATCTTCCAGCTGCTGCAGGAAAACAATGTCAGCTGGCGCGTGTACGTGACTGACAAATGGGCTCCTGGGAAAACGGGGGACACGTATATGACGTACTTCCCTTCCTTCACGAATCAGCACATTGCAAATTTCGTTCCGGCGACACAGTTTGCTACCGACGCGGCGAACGGCACGCTGCCGCAGGTTTCGTTGATTGAGACCGGATTCGAAAGCAGCGCGTCGGATGAGCATCCACAGGACAATATTCAGACAGGCGCGGCATATGTAGCGAAGCTGGTGAATGCACTGATCGGCAGCCAGTCGTGGAAGGACAGCGTTTTCTTCCTGACCTATGACGAGTTCGGCGGACTGTATGATCATGTGCCGCCGGTGGCGACGGTGAATCCAGATGGAATTCCGCCGAAAGATTTGGGGCCGAACGACCCTCAAGGAGACTTTACGATTACGGGATTGAGGGTGCCACTGATCGTGATCTCGCCGTTTACCAAGCTGCATTTTGTTTCGAACACTCCGGCGGATTTTACGGCGATGCTGAAGTTCATCGAGACACGGTTCAATCTTCCGTCTCTGAACAAACGGGATGCGGCACAGCCGGATATGACAGAGTTCTTTGACTGGAGCGCGCCGAATATGAATCCTGGAGCGGCTCCCGCGCAACCGGTGAACGCACCGTGTTATCAGGACCATTTACCATAGAGCTGGCGAAATACGATGGGAAATGCCCTCGCGAGGACGAGGGCATTTTCTTGTTTGCACTTAACTTATAAGGCTCGTCAGGGATAGTTTCCGACCATCCCACATTCGCCCAAGGGCGGGGCGGATGTGGGCCACCTGTGATCTTTTGGAACCGCAGCTAATTCTTCTCGAAGAAGAGTTCGGAGATCTTTCGGCGCAGCAGCGATCCACCAAATGCACCGGCAACTCCGGGGAGAGAGACCAGGAAAGATCCGGCAACGCTGGCGCGAGTGAAGTGAGCAGAAGGGATGACGACGATCGCGACGAGAATGGCGAGCGGAACCGGAATGCCTACGAGCAAGACCCATCGCCAGGGGCGAGCGGGACGCAGCAGGCCCAGAAGCATGGTGGAAACGGTGACAGCCAAGGCCGAGAGCAGAGCGTCGGGTTCTTCCATGGATTCGACGAAAACGTGGAGCAGGCCACAGCCGATGCCGAGGAGAAGGGCGAAAAGTCCGAAGAGAAGGGGAAATCGTTCAGGGCTGGATGAAGTCATGAGGAGCACAGGTCCTTGCGAGGCGATTCTATTCGCAATGGAGGCGGCGAACAACCGGTAGGGCGCATGCGCGGGAGGACACAGCGAGTTGCCGAAGCGAGGCACGGGGTTTATCGTTCTAAACATGTTCAGAACTATGGAAGATTTTCTCGAGACGTGGAAGGCCGAAAGCAGTTCAACGCTGCGGGTATTCAGAGCACTGAGCGATGAATCGCTCGTGCACAGCGTGGGGCCGGATGGATACACGCTGGGCTCACTGGCATCGCATATCACCGGCAGTATTGCCGCGATTCCGGCACACGCGGGACTGCTGCCGATGCCGGAGAAAGCGGTGCTGACGACGGTGGACGCGATCATTGCAGCGTATGAGAAGAATGCGAAGCAATTGGCGGATGCGGTCGCGACGAAATGGAACGACTCGCAGCTTGGCGACGAGGTTCCCATGTTTGGGCGAAGCTTCCGCAAAGGGGCCGTGCTGAACATCGTGATTGCGCATCAGGGACATCATCGCGCGCAGATGACGGTGCTGATGCGGCAGGCCGGATTGAGGGTTCCGGGTGTGTATGGGCCGTCGCAGGCGGACGCGGCGGCGATGGCGCAGAAGAAATAGCTTCGGGAGAGATGGGATTCACAAAGGTCAAACGCCCCACATCTGCTGACTGCGGCAGATGTGGGGCACGCGTTTATGTATGTGCGGCTGCTGCACGGCGGAACTACTCGTATTTGTAGAAGCCGCGTCCGGACTTGCGGCCGAGCCATCCGGCATCGACCATCTTAATCAGCAACGGGCAGGGACGGTACTTGGGGTCGCCGAGGCCGTTTTGCAACACGCGCAAAATATCCAAGCAGACATCGAGGCCGATGAAGTCGGCAAGCGTGAGCGGTCCCATCGGGTGCGCCATGCCGAGTTTGAAGACTTCGTCGACGGCCTCGGGCGTGGCGATTCCTTCCATCACGGTGTAGATGGCCTCGTTGATCATGGGCAACAGAATGCGGTTGCTGACGAATCCGGGAGCGTCGTTGACCTCAACGGGAGTTTTGCCGAGGCGCTCGGCGGCGGCTTTTACGGCGGCGTAGGTTTCATCGCTGGTGGCGATGCCGCGGATGACCTCGACTAATTTCATGACAGGAACGGGATTGAAAAAGTGCATGCCGATGACGCGGTCGGGCCGCTTGGTTTGTCCGGCGAGTTTGGTGATGGAGATGGAGGACGTGTTGGAGGCGAGGATCGTTTCGGCGGGGCAGAGCTGATCGAGCTGCTGAAAGAGCTGCTGCTTGATTTCGAAGCGCTCGCTGGCAGCCTCGATGACGAGCTGCGCTCCGGCCAAGGGATCGCGCGAGAGAGTGCCCTGGATGCGGGCCAAAGCGGCATCACGCTCGGCGGGGGAGAGTTTGGATTTCTCTACTTCGCGTGCGAGGTTCTTTTGGATGGCGGCGAGGCCGCGGTCTAGGAAACGCTGCTCTACTTCGACGAGGATAACGTTAAATCCGGCTTTGGCGCAGACGTGCGCAATGCCATTGCCCATGGTTCCGGCACCGACGATGCCAATGGTTTGGATAGTCATATAGTGCTCCTTGTGTCCGACTACGCCAGGCGGGCGGCTCGGGCAACGGATGAGTGTAGCAGAGACGGAATTGACCTGCGCGGCGGGATCATTCGTCGGTCAACCAAAAGAACTTCTCGAAGAATATTTGCACGGCTCCTTGCGGGCACTGTTGAGCAACACGGAAGCCCGTACACGAATACCGGCCATGCTTTCAGCTTGGTATTCCTGCGGCTGTTCTCGGCGGCGGCTTGGAGCTGGGCTTGCGCGCCGTCGTAATCCTGATGACTTCGTTGCGCTAGCAGGGCCTCTGTGTCGGAATGCAGCATCCGGTCTATTCCAGCACAACTCGCAGTAACTTACGTAACCTCGCAGTGACTTGGGTAATCTGACCTGAAACGGAAAACCGCTGCACAATCGCCGTAACAAGGGGGCATAAGCTAATCGAGAACCGCCGCCCTCTACTGGAGGTTCCATGCGTGACGCGGTAGATCTACATCATCAGCTCCAAGGAGCTCCGATCTTGGATGTCCTTGATCGCCAGCATTTAGAGATTAAGCGGAGGCATAAGAACTTACGAACCGCCATTGTCGAAGGCCTAGGCATGGATCAGATTGTTGCGTGTGCTAAGGACCTAATTGACGTCACGATTGGGCACTTCAAGTCGGAAGAGGGCGCGATGGAGGAAAATAAGTTCCAGGGTCTCTCGGCGCACAAGCTTCTCCACGCCGAAATGCTCGAAAGCGTGAAGAAAATCTGGAGTGATCTGGAGCGCCGTAAGATCAGTAACGCGATGGAATTAATGAAATTCTTTGACGAGCGCCTTGTATTCCATCTGGAACAGGAAGACATCATGTTCGAGCGTGAACTCAGAACCAGGATGTAACCGGGGCCGATTCCGTGAGCATCTGGTAATCGGTGATCACCACAGCGGGCAGGACTTATGAACCGGCGGCCCTTGTTGGTCGGCAAGAGGGGCACCGGTTCCGCTAGTACGCAATGAACTGCTCCGTTACCGATTCTATAGGTGCCAAAATATAAGTTCTATGCAGGTGAACAAGTGCCGTTCGGTTCAGCAAAGATTCCGGCAGAATAGCACTGGGGAGCTGGTAGTGTTGTTGCACTCTGCTGTGACTCTGCAAATCTGACTACTTCCCTTTTGCTACCGTAATGCGGGCTTCGGCGCGGGACAGAGCGAGAGCAGCTTCCTCGTATGCGGCGGCGTCCTCGGCCTTCTTCAGGTGCTCCTGTGCGCGGGCGCGGGCGGCTTCGGCGCGATGTACATCGATGTCTTCGGCGCGCTCGGCGGTCTCGGCAAGGATGGTGACCTTATCGGGAAGGACTTCGGCAAATCCCCAGGCAACGGATAGGCGCGTGGTGGCGCCTGCATTGGTGTAGGTGATTTCGCCGACGGCGAGTTCGGTGATGAGCGGTGCGTGGCCGGGAAGTATCCCGAGATAACCGTTGCGGCCGGGTATCTGGATCTGTTCGGCGCGGTCCTTTACGACCTGGCGCTCCGGCGTGACGATTTCGAGTTCGATAGTGTCTGCCATGTGACTTTCCTGGTTGAATCAAGGGCAACTGCCCCACTCAACGAAAAGAGCGTTGAGTGGGCCACCCGAACCTGGGTGGCCACCCCAACTTGATTCTTACGCCTTTGCCTTCATCTGCTCGGCGGCCTCGAGAACTTCATCGATGGAGCCCTTCATGTAGAAGGCCTGCTCGGGGATGGCGTCGTGCTTGCCGTCGATGATTTCCTTGAAGCTGCGGACGGTGTCCTCGACCTTGACGTATTTGCCAGGGAATCCGGTGAACTGCTCGGCGACGTGGAAGGGCTGCGAAAGGAAGCGCTGAACCTTGCGGGCGCGCGACACGGTGAGCTTCTGGTCTTCGGAGAGTTCGTCGATTCCGAGAATGGCGATGATGTCCTGAAGATCCTTGTAGGTCTGCAGGGTGCGCTTGACGCTCTGGGCCACGTCGTAGTGATCCTGACCGACGATGCGCGGATCGAGAATGCGCGACGTGGAAGCCAAGGGATCGACGGCGGGGTAGATACCGATTTCGGTCAGGGCGCGGTTGAGCACCGTGGTGGCATCGAGGTGAGCAAAGGTAGTGGCCGGAGCTGGATCGGTCAAATCGTCTGCAGGAACATAGATGGCCTGCACCGAGGTGACGGAACCCTTCTTCGTGGAAGTGATGCGCTCCTGCAACTCGCCCATTTCGCTGGCCAGGTTGGGCTGGTATCCCACGGCGGACGGCATACGTCCGAGCAGGGTCGAAACTTCAGAACCGGCCTGGGTGAAGCGGAAAATGTTGTCGATGAACAGCAGCGTGTCGGCGCCTTCGGCGTCGCGGAAGTGCTCGGCGACGGTGAGGCCGGTCAACGCTACGCGGAGACGCGCCCCGGGAGGTTCGGTCATCTGGCCGTAGATGAGTGCGGCCTTGGACTTGGCGGGATTGCCCGCCTCGATCACGCCGGACTCCTGGAATTCGAGCCAGAGATCATTGCCTTCGCGGGTGCGCTCGCCGACTCCGGCGAAGACCGAGTAGCCGCCGTGCTGCTTGGCGACGTTGTTGATCAATTCCTGAATGACGACCGTCTTGCCGACACCGGCGCCACCGAAGAGTCCGATCTTGCCGCCCTTAAGGAAGGGCTGGATGAGATCGATGACCTTGATGCCGGTTTCGAACATTTCGGCGCGGGTGGACTGCTCATCGAAAGCCGGAGCCAGGCGATGAATCGGCATGCGCGTATCGGAACCGATGGGTCCGAGGTTGTCGACAGGCTCGCCGATCACGTTCATCACGCGGCCCAAGGTCTGACGGCCTACGGGAACGCTGATGGGACCGCCGAGATCGATGGCCTTCATGCCGCGAACCATGCCCTCGGTGGGTTCCATGGCAACGCAGCGAACGCGGCCTTCACCGAGGTGCTGCTGCACCTCGAGAATGACGTTGACCGGCGCAGGAGTGTTGAAGCCATCGCTGGTGACGCGAAGGGCGGTGTAGATGGATGGAATCGCCGTCTCGGTGAACTGCACGTCCACGGCGGGACCAGCGATCTGAATGACGTGTCCAATGTTCTCAGGCATATGAGTAGAACCTAGTTTCAAAGTTTCAAGATTTCAAAGTTTCAAGGTTAAAACCCGGAAACCTAAACCCGTGGATCGTATGTCGTTTGCTCTCGCTTGCGCGAGAACGTGGGCAGAGCAAGTTCAAGAGCCTGCTTACAGCGCCGCGGCTCCGCTGACGATTTCGATAATTTCCTTGGTGATGGCGGCTTGACGCGCCCGGTTCATAGTGAGCGTGAGCGAGTCGATCAAATCACCTGCATTATTCGTTGCTGAATCCATAGCGGTCATGCGGGCGGCGTGCTCGGCTGCGACTGACTCCAGCATGGCGCGGTAGATCTGCACGATGATGTACTTGGGAAGCAGCGCACGGAACAGAGTGGCGGCGGGCTGCTCGTAAATGTAGTCCACCTGCGCAGTGGCAAAGCCAGCGGCGCGGCGGTCGATCTCGGATGTGTCCTGCGGCTCGAGGCTGACGCCGGCTGAGGTCGCGGCTTCACCAACGCGCTCGCGCTCTTCAGTGGAAAGCTCGATGGCCTGCTCGATGTCGCGCTCGCCAAGCAAGGCAACAGGCAGAACCTGCTCAACGACGAGACGCTGCGCGATGACTGACTTGAACTCGTTGAAGACCACATAGACGGCGTCGATTTCCGTGTTCGCATAACGCTCGATGATGTCTTCGGCGATGGGCGCAACGTGGTCGAAGGTCGGCACCTTGAGAATGCCAAGGTGTTCGCCGGTGACACGCACCGGCGCAGTGCGCTCTTCGTTGGCGGCCTGCGCGGGATAGCGTCGGCGGAAGTAGTCGCGGCCTTTGCGTCCTACGCACTCGATGTCCACGTTGATGTTGGACTTGGAGTCAAGAAAACGCTGCGCTGCTTTGAGCAGGTTGGAGTTGAAGCCTCCGGCCAAACCTCGGTCGCCGGTGACGACGACGAGAACGATGTTGCGTTCCTCGCGCGTCTCCAACAAGGGATGCTTCGCCTTGCCGGTATCGGGGTCGATTACATCGGCACGCTCGACCAGCGATTTCAGCACGTTGGTCAGCATCTGCGCATAGGGGCGGGCGGCCAGGGCACGGTCCTGCGCGCGACGGAGCTTGGCGGCAGAGACCATCTTCATGGCCTTGGTAATCTGCCGCGTGCTCTTCACACTGCGGATACGACGCCGGATGTCCAGAACGCTAGGCATATTCGTTCACTCTGGCAGTTACCCCTACTTCGCAGCCGTTGCTACGGCTGGTTTGCGATTGGCTTCGCGGTCGGCAAGGAAACGTTCCTTGGCTTCCTTGAGAGTCTTGGAAATATCGGCCTTGATGTCGTCGTTGAGCGCCTTCTTCTCCGCAATGTTCTTGAACAGGGCGGGATTGGCGGTTTCGACGTAGGCGTAGAGCGACTTCTCGAAGGGACGCACATCTTCAATCGCGAGATCGTCGAGGAAGCCGTTTGTACCGGCGTAGATCGACAGAACCTGGTGAGTGAAAGGCAGCGGCTCGAATTGTCCCTGCTTGAGCAGTTCGACGAGACGCGCACCGCGATTCAACTGTGCCTGCGTGGCCTTGTCGAGATCGGAGCCGAACTGCGCGAAGGCAGCCAGTTCGCGGTACTGCGCCAGTTCCAGCTTGAGGCTGGAGCCGACCTGCTTCATGGCCTTGACCGCAGCCGAGAAGCCGACGCGCGATACCGAGATACCGACGTTCACAGCCGGACGTACGCCGGAGTTGAACAGATCGGCTTCGAGGAAGATCTGACCGTCAGTAATGGAGATGACGTTGGTCGGAATGTAGGCCGAGACGTCGCCTGCCTGCGTTTCAATGATCGGCAGGGAGGTGATGGAGCCTCCGCCGAGCTTGTCATTGAGCTTGCTGGAGCGCTCCAGCAGGCGAGAGTGAAGATAGAACACATCGCCCGGGTAGGCTTCGCGCCCCGGTGGACGGCGGAGCAACAGCGAAATTTCGCGGTAGGCCGCGGCGTGCTTCGAGAGATCGTCGTAAATGATGAGGGCGTGGCGCTTGGTGTCGCGGAAGTATTCGGCGATAGCGGTGCCGGAGTAAGGCGCAATGTACTGCAGAGGCGCGGGGTCAGAGGCAGAGGCGACGACGACGACGGTGTAAGCCATGGCGCCGGCTTCTTCCAGGGTCTTCACAACCTGTGCGACGGTCGAGCGCTTCTGCCCGATGGCGACATAGACGCAGAGCAGGTCGCCGCCCTTCTGGTTGATGATGGTGTCCAGGCAGATGGCGGTCTTGCCGGTCTGGCGATCGCCAATGATCAACTCGCGCTGGCCGCGGCCAATCGGAATCATGGCGTCGATGGCCTTGATGCCGGTGGCCATGGGCTCGCGCACGGGCTGACGGTCAATGACGCCAGGAGCAATGCGCTCGACGGGATTGAACTGGTCGGTGACGATGGGACCCTTGTCGTCGATGGGCTGGCCCAGGGCGTTGACGACGCGTCCGATGAGGGCGTCGCCGACGGGAACGCTCATGATCTTGCCGGTACGCTTGACCTGGTCGCCTTCCTTGATTTCGGTGGCTTCACCGAGGAGCACGGAGCCGACCTGATCCTCTTCGAGGTTCATGGCCAGGCCCGCGATGCCATGCGGGAAGGAAAGCAGTTCGCCAGCCATGACCTTGTCGAGACCATGAATGCGGGCGATGCCGTCACCAACGGAGATCACGGTGCCGACTTCGTCGACGGTGATCTTGTTTTCGTAGTTTTCAATCTGCTCACGAATGAGCTGTGTAATCTCGTCTGCTTTAATCTGGGCCATTTTAGCTCTCAGCTACCATTTGCCAGCTATCCGCGGGCAGGGTGCTCAAATAATGGAAATCATTACAAACTGGAGCACCATACATCGGCGATCCGAAAAACGTGCGGGAACTTGCGTTCCCAATTTTCGTGCCACACTCCACATTCGCTAAAAGAAGGCGAACGTGGACAACCTAACTCTCTGTTAACTGCTGGCGCAGGCGCTGCAATTGTCCGCGCACGGAGCCATCGTAAATGGTGCTGCCAACACGAACTTTGACTCCACCAATCAACTTGTGATCGGTTGCATAGTGCGGAAGAACTGTTTTGCCGGTCAGGCGCGAGATCTCAGCAACCAGCGACAAGCGCTGCTCGGGGCCAAGCTCACGGGCGCTAACGATTTCAGCATCGACGCGTCCGTTGCGACTGTTGAGTTCAATGTCCAACAGCTTGACGATTTCCGGAAGCAGCGCGATGCGATTCTGGTCAATGAGCACGGCGATGAAGTTGCGCAAAGGACGTTCGGTTGCGCCAAGCTTCGCGCAAAGCGCATCGAGAACCTGATGCTTCTGCTCAACCAGAATGGCGGGCGACTCCCACACTTCGCGAAGATCGTGGCTTTCCTGAAATGCAGCGACGAGCGAGCGGAGATGCTCGACCGCTTTCGTCGTGTCGAGATTAGAGGCGGCAATTACATCGGCAAAGGCGCGGGCGTAACGGCTGGATACGGCTGCCATTATTTTCCATCCTTTCCGAGTTGTGCGGCGAATTCGCTAACCAGAGCGTGGTCGGTCGCATCATCCACCTGTATCTTTTTCTCAGCGAGATCGACCGCAAGGTCGGCAACAAACGCCTTGAGTTCGCGCTGCGCGGTACGGGCGGCGGCGGCGATTTCCTGCTCGGCGGAAGCGATGATGTTGTTTTTGTCCTGCTCGGCCGCTTCCTTGATACGCTGCTCTTCGACCCCGAAATCGACTTCGGCAGCAGTGCGGATTCCGGCAATCTCGCCGTCAAGTTTCGAAAGACGGGTTTCAATTTCAGCGAGGCGCGCACTGGCTTCGGCGCTGGCCTTGCGAGCGTCTTCAATTCCCTTCTGAATCTCAGCGGTGCGCGGAGCAAATCCGTGGGGCAGCGCCTTGCGCACGATCCAAACGAGGGCCGCGGCGAGAATCAGGAAATTGATGATGAGGAAAATCCAGTAAACCGCCTCTTTGGAAAGGCCGGTTTTGGCGGCGACTCCTCGCACCATGGAGGAGTACTTGAACTGGATGTTCTCTTCCTCTTCTTCGGCGGGAGCGCGATTGTCTTTGGCCTGCGCCGTGGGCTTCGCCTGCTCGTATTGCTGCACGGTACCCGCAGATTGCGCGGTGGCAGCGGAGTGTTGAGCCTCGGTGCTGGACTGAGCGAGCAGTGCACCAGAGGTAAGCACGAGGGCCGAAGCAAGAACGTAAACGTGAATTCGCTTGGACATTATCGGCCGCCCACAACGGATGCCGGGCTTGTACCGGCTTGGAGAATAGTCTGGATGATCTGGCCGGCAAGGCGGTCGCTCTCGACTGGAAGGGTGGCGCGGGCGGCAGCAGTTTCCTGCTCCATCTGGGCCTTAGCCTCGGCAATCTGCTGCAGGGCGCGTTCGCGGGCCTGGGCCACGGCAGCGGCACGAGCATCGAGAGCCTGCTTGCGACGGGTGTCCAGGGCCTTGAAGACGGCCAGACGGGCTTCGCGGAGGCGGGACTCGTATTCAGCCGCGCGTGTGGCGGCAACACCGATGTCGGCGCGCGCCTTCTCTACAGCTCCCTGGGTGCGCTTGCGGCGCTCGGCCAAAACGGCCTCCAGTGGCTTGTGCACGAGCACATGGTACAGGCCATAGAGCGCCAACAGGAGCACCACGGTGGGGATGGCGCCGAGCAGTAATTCACCTAATTGCTTGAGGGTTTGTTCCATTTCAATATCGTGAGTGCGACAGCCGAGAAGTATAGGGATCTAAAGGGAACTCCCGAAACTACCATTCCCTAAGTGGCACTGTCAATATTCGCCTTTGTAATCTATAAAGTTAGCCCATTTCGGTCAAAGGAAACGGGAAAAGAATCCAGAAGCGGCTCTCGATCTTTCTTGACTCGCCGCGCGATAGCGCTACCATACGCCTATCGCCTCCGATCCATTCCAGGATCGAATGGGCCTATGGATTAGGAAGTGACACCGCTCCTCACCCATAGGCCCATTTAATTTTCTTATGCGCCTAAATGCAAGCAAAATCGTCTCTGATTCAGAACGCAAACATAAGGCTGCTGCCTTATGAGCCCCAGGGAGCGTTTATAGGCTAACCGGGTGCTCATCTTTCTATCGCGGGTTTGGCGTCGGTGACTTCACGGCGGCAACATCGGCGACTACGAAGCGTTCGAGTTTTCGCAGCAGCGAGCGGGGCGCATCCACCTCAAATTCTACGATCTCATTTTCGCCATATTGACGAGACAAGACAATGGAACGTGACTCAAGTTGCGCGAGCGCCTTTCCCTCCGACTGCGGAACCCTCAGGTGAGAACGCTCGACCGGATCGAGATCCAAATGGGCATCGACGGCAGCGAGAAGACGGTCGAGGTGGAGTCCACGGGCGGCGGAGATATGCACGTCATCCGGAGTGTCCTTGAGGGTGAGGCGCGTCTCGTCATCAAAAAGATCAATCTTGTTAAGGACGTGAATCTGGGGCTTATCGAAGGCGTCGAGTTCGCGCAGGACGGACTCGACCTGCGCCATCTGCTCGGCGGCGGTGGGACTGGTGGCGTCGGTTACCTGGAGCAGGATAGCGGCGCGCTGCACCTCTTCAAGCGTGGCGCGGAAGGCGGAGACGAGCGTCGTGGGAAGGTTGCGGATGAAGCCTACTGTGTCCGACAGCAGCACATCTCGGCGCGAAGGCAGAGTGACGGTGCGAAGAGTGGGATCGAGGGTGGCAAACATGCGCGAGCTTTCGACCACTCCAGCGCGGGTGAGCGCGTTGAACAAAGTGGACTTGCCGGCATTGGTGTAGCCGACGAGGGCGACGACCGGAACCGGAATGCTTTCGCGGCGCTGGCGCTGCTGCGAGCGGACGCGGCGCACATCCTCGATCTGCTCTTTGACGTGCTTGATGCGGCGATGGATTTTGCGGCGATCGGTTTCGAGCTGCGTTTCGCCGGGGCCTCGGGTGCCGATGCCGCCGCCAAGCTGGGACATCTCCGCACCTCGTCCGCCGAGGCGGGGGAGCATGTATTCGAGCTGAGCAAGCTCGACCTGGAGCTGACCTTCACGGGTTCGGGCGTGGCGGGCAAAGATATCAAGAATGAGTTGGGTGCGATCGACGACGCGGCAGTCGAACTCGCGTTCGAGATTGCGAAGCTGGGACGAGGAGAGTTCGTGGTCGAAGATCAAGACGCCAGCATTGGCCATTTTGGCGGCGGCGGCGACCTCTTCAACTTTGCCGCGCCCGATGAGCGTGGCCGGATCGGGACGGTCGCGGCGCTGCAGTACCTCGCCGACTACGACGGCACCTGCGCTCTCGGTGAGCTCGCGAAGTTCGGCGAGAGACTCCTCGGCGTTGAACGGCACGGCGTGATCTTCGGCGTCGAGACGCAAGGTTTTCGAAGCCGAGCGGGCCTGCAGGGCTTGCGGAGGAATGCGCGTAGGCTTCCGCCCGGAGTCATCTGCAGACTCCGGCTCGCCGTGGGGGCGCAAGTGGGGACGGCTGCGGAATTCGACTCCGACCAGAAATGCGCGTTCGGGTTCGCCGGGGAGACGGGGGCGATCCGCTGCTGCCGCTGCGGCTTCCAGAGAACCGGGCAAACGACGCTCAGCGATGACTCACCCCTGCGACGTGGACGAAATGGGCGTAGCTGGAACAGCGGGAGAAGCCGCCGCCGGTTGCGTCGCGTGAGCGGGGCGCTCCAGATGGGGCGCGCGCGCCATGACCACGGTGGAGATGGCATGCTTGAAGATCAACTGCTCCTGGTTATTGGTCTCAAGCACGACGGAATACTTATCGAATGATCGAATGCGTCCGGAAAGCTTGACACCGCTAAGGAGGTAAATCGTGATGACGGATTTGTCTTTCCTTGCAGTATTGAGGAACGAGTCTTGTATGTTCTGTGCCGGCTTGCTTTCCATCGGTCACTTCTCCTTCAAATAGAACAGCCAAAAATCCAGAAACACCACATCCGAAAAGTCGGCGCGGGTTGAACCCTGTCCGGTGGGGGAAAATCGCGTCTCCCGAACAAGCCAATACGATACGGCCTTGGCGACGCAATTTCAACTTGGATGCGACTTTAGGGTAGGGAGAGTCTTAGAAGGCGAAATTGATTGGACCGTTTTGATCAAAAAAGGGGAGCCCGAAGGCTCCCCAGAAAGGACCACAGATAGAGCTAAAGCTAGAAGATGTACTTCACAACAAGCTGCATGGTGCGCGCGTTGTTAGAGAAGGCTTGTTTCGGATTGTTGAACGCGCTGTTAGAAACACGAACATAATTGGTGATCAGGTTGCTCGTGCCTCCAAGGAAGGTGTTCACGGTGTTGACACTGCCAGGAATGTACTGGGAGTGGTTGAACACGTTGAACGCGTTGGCTCCGAACTCAAAGGAATTCCTCTCCCCGATGCTGAAGCGCTTCACCGCAGTGAGGTCCCAGTTGTTCGTACGAGGGGTTGCCAGCGTATTGCGGCCAACATTTGCTCGCGCACCCTTTCCCGCCTGAACATACTGTGCAGTGGGATCATTGGCGACATAAGCAACCGTGTCGCCAGCTAGATTCTGCACTGCGGTAACGGTTGTCCCGGTACCAGGCCTGCCATTTGGATTGAGAATGGTGCGATCGGGTGCCTTGTCGCCGTTCATGTTAGAGTCCACGCCGCTCTGCGCCGTGAAGTACTCAGGAGATTGAAATGTCCACTGCGGTGCAATTTCCCAATTGCCGAGCAAGTTCTTGGCAAGCCAACTCGATGAGCTCTTGAAGAACGGAACGTTGTAAATGGTTTCCACGGTCAAGCGGTGACGGCGATCGAGTGCTGACGTGGAATATTCAGACTTGAAGTCTTGCGAATCCTGTGCCCGGCGTGGGGTGAGCATGGTCGAGAACACATCCGCAGTGGAGTTGTCCTGAGCATGACTCCAGGTGTAGGACGCAAGTAACTGAAGATTGTTGGTCATATTGCGGGTTACCTGCGCCTGCAACCCGTGATACACAGATTGGCCCCACGGTTGGTACGAGGTAATGGGACCGGTGAAACCGGCAGCCGAATACGCCGGAATGATCTTGGGCCGATTATTGAGCTGAGCCAATGTTGTGTTCAGACCGGCAATCGTCGCGGCATCCGGTTGAGTGAAGAAGGTCGGCAGGTACATGTTCGCTGTAACCGGCGACTGAATATTGAGCTGTTGCTGCACCGGCAGATGGATACCGCGAGTACCTACATAACGAATTTCAACTGTGTACTTGTTGGCAAACACTTGCTGAATTCCAATATTCCAGGATTCAGAATATGGAAGCTTCTGATTTACCGGCAGGTAACCGCTGGTGGCAGCACGTTGATCCGCCACCGTAGCAAACGTATTTAGGCCGGCGCCCTGACCAGCAGGAAGTCCGCCGTTTGCCAGGAATGCAGTGGTGGACCAATTGCAACCGCCGGAACCATTTGTGCTCTGCGATACATCGCAGGTTCCGCCGAATTGCGGAGGAACCGTCAGAAGGCCGAGGTTGTCATACAGCACGTCATACGCGATTCCAAAGCCACCGCGAATAGAGATGTTTCCGGAATTGCCAGGAGAGTACGCAAATCCAATGCGAGGAGCAAAGTTCTTGTACTGGGGTTGCGGAGCTCCGAAGTTGATCAGGCCTGGTACGCTGGCTGTGGAATTCAGGCTCTGGAGACGTTCGCTGAACGGCACAGAGGTGAACTCCCAGCGGAGTCCAAGGTTGAGGGTCAGGTTCTTGGTAACACGATAGGAATCGTTGCCGTAAAGATAGATGGCAGACTGATCACCATAATAGGTGTTGCTGCCGGTTGACCTCTGTCCGGTCTGCGAGGGCACCTGATCGAAGAGGAATTCCTCTGTTGTCCCGTACTCGTAATCGCCACGTGCGCGCTGAGTGAAGCCTTGCGGAGCAATGTACTTTCTGCCTTCCGCACCGAACTTCAGAGTGTGCTTACCCTTGACCCACGAGATGTTGTCCGTGAGCTGATAGACGTTCTGAACGCCAAACTGCGGAGCGTTCGGATCGGGTCCTACCTGAGTGGACGCCAAATCATCAAACGTTAAATTTGGGAACGAGTCGGTGCCGGGGAATGAAAAACTCCCCGCAGCATAGGTTTGCGTGTTGCGATTGAAACCAAGCCGGAACTCATTCGTCAGTGTCGGCCCAAAGGTATGGAACTCGCTCACGGTCAGGAGTTGGTTCCGTGCCGGGACCGTAGTGAAGAAGGTGGGAATGTTCGCTGAAGTGTCGGTCGCATCGTTCTTTTGATAGATGTACCGGACTCGGATCTGGTCATTAGCGGACAAGTTAAGGTCAACGCTATTGGCGGTGGTGTAGGTGTTGTTAAAGGCTGCGGGAGTGTAGTCGATCTCACCCAGCTCTGCACCAATGTTGCCCGCGGTCGCAGTGTCGCAGGTACCCTTACCGTCGGCCGCCGTTGCTGCCGTGCCGAGATACTTCTTCATTGCACCCAGGTTTGCCTGGCTTACTCCCGGGGTCGCGGTGATCTGGTCATAACCGAGAGCAGTGGGAGCGCAAGCAACGAGACTGCCAGCAACCTGGTGAATCGGATTGTATTCGTGGTTGGTAAAGAAAAAGAGTTTGTCTTTTATGATGGCGCCACCGACTTGACCACCGTAACGATTGTTGTCGTAAGCCGGATTGGTAAAATGCGGTCCGGTCTGGGTTCGAGCATTAGAGGCGTCAATCGCATTCAGGTTGCGGTTCTGGAAGTACTCGTACGCGCGACCGTGCCATTTGTTTGTTCCACCGATGAGTGTCTGATTGAACTGCCCCCCCGAGGAGTGTCCGAATTCGGGGGAGAACTGATTCTGCAGAATCGTAAAGTTCTGAACCGCATCGTTGGGAATAGTCACGACAGGACCGGTAACCGACTTGCTGTTGTTGTCGACGCCTTCAACCGTGAAGTTGTTGTTGCGCGGACGCTGACCGGAAACGGAAGGGCCAGTTCCCACTCCCACTCCGCCACTGCTGGCGACGCCTGCATTCAACAGGGAAAGGTTAAGAACGCCCAGTCCGACGGTTGCCGTCGGCAAATCCTGGTTTTCTTTGACTTCGAACGTGTTCTCGATTTGATGAGTGGTGGTATCGATCGCCACGGCTCCGGCCGTAACCTCAATCACTTCACCTTTGGAATCAACGGATGCAGTGATATTGGCTGTCACGGCCTTGTTGAGCTGGACAGCAATATCCTTATAACCGCCCTTCAACCCGGTCGCAGAGGCCTGGATGCTATAGTGGCCCGCTGGAAGGTTGGTGAAACGATATTCACCTTGGGTGTTGGTGGTAGTCGTTTGCTTCAGGCCAGTCCCTAGATTCAAGACGTTAACCTCAGCGTTTGCAACCACTGCGCCCGAGTTATCGGAAACCGTACCGACAAGGTCGCCACTAATAGCCTGGCCAAACGCCAGTGCAGCCGTCAGCAGCAGTAGGAGTGCCAGTGTTGCGAACCGAGTAATAAATCGGTATTCGCCCTTGAGCTCCATTTGATCTTTATCTCCTTCGAAATAGAAACAACGGTAATTAGCAATTCTTCTAAATCAGCGGCCGCGTTTCCAAACTTCATGCAGCGCCACTGTATCCATCTGAGCTTCAGCGGAATAAATTACGCCAATCTCTGAGAGCAACTGAATTTCCGTTTGGATCAAAGAGCAATTCTGTTTCCAACATACGTTTTGTCAATTTCGCTTATTTTTCGCTTATCTAGGGTGTTTGCGAGATCGGAGCCTGATTTCTGAATTCCAAATGAGGGATAAATATATGAAAAGTGGTACCAAAGCGAATTAATAGGTCTGATCATCCGATAAGGAGCCACTTACGTGGCGCACTTGGGAGGCGCGAAATCCTCCTCTCGCCCTAGCCGAAGTCGCCTATAATACGTGACCATGGACGAACGGGAGTTTTACGACGAGAAGCAGGAAGTTAAGAAACATCTGCTGACCTGTCCGCATTGTAGGCAGGAAGGCGAGTATGAGGTTGGCTGGATTGTGCGCATGAAAAAGAAGTCACTGCCGTCGCGAGCCGACGAGCGTGACCGGGCAAAGTACGCGAAAGCTCAGAGTTATATGGTGCGCAAGGACGATCTGTTGGCTTGCAAGAATGTACGCTGCCGCAAGCGCTTTGAGATCGCCGGGATCCAGACGGTCGCCTTCCTATAGAGAAGACTTAAGCAACTAGAGAAGACATAGCAATTTCAACTGATGGGGGCGCTTTCGGGCGTCCCTTTTCAGCGAATGATTTCTGTAATCTGTAATCCGCGTGTGTTCCCCACTTTCGCGAGCGCAGGTGTGGGCACGCGGTTGCGGGTTGAACAAAATTGCAGGCGAGAAGTGAATGAGTATTCATTTTCCCCTTGGGAGAGATATACTCTTCGGTCCCGCAACAGCATCCTAGTTGCTGGCCTGTAACGCAGAGATGAAGCCGGGGTGGCTTCCCTCTCTCTTGGTAACCCGGGTGGTTCCGGGCACGAGTGTCCTCTGTTCAAAACTTAAAGTTTATCGAGGTGCAGGTGAAAATCCTGGTTTGCATGAAGCAGGTACCGCAGAAAGACGCGCCTCTCAAGCTGAATGAGAGCGCGACATGGATCCGCGAAGACGTGGGCTATGAGGTGAACGAGCCTGATGCTTACGCGCTGGAAGAAGCGCTACGGCAGAAGGAGAAAAACGGTGGCGAGGTCGTGGTGATCACGGCAGGTCCGGCGCGCGCGCAACAGGTGTTGCGGGAAGCACTGGCCAAGGGAGCCGACCGGGCTATTCATCTTGAAGACGACCGCTTTGTCACCTTGGACGCGTTCAACATTGCACGCGCGTTTGCCGAGGCGATCAAGGATGAATCCTTTGACCTGATCTTTACCGGGCTGCAGTCGGACGACTTTGGCTATGCACAGACCGGCGTGCTGATGGCTGAGTTGATGGGTTGGGCACATGCCACGATCATCATGCACATTGAGACCAAGGACGGTGGCATTCGAGTGAAGCGCGAGTTGGAGAGCGGCTTCTTCCAGAATGTCGATATGCCGCTGCCATCGGTGCTGACGATTCAGTCGGGCATTAACAAGCTGCGCTATGCGACGTTGATCGGCATTAAGCAGGCAAAGAACAAACTGCTGCGCAAGGTGACCTTCGATGAAGTTTCGGGGGCGCTGAAACCTAATCAGTTGACCATCGAGCGGCTCTATATACCGAAGAAAACCAAGCAGACGGAAGTCATTCAAGGCTCGGCGCAGGACGTGGCGAAAAAGCTGGTGGCCAAGCTGCGCGACGAAGTGCGCGTTCTGTAGTGCGCGTTTTGTAGCGCTGCGGACACATTCGGTAAGAGGAGTACTGATGACGATGGTGACGGAAGCAGTGAAAGAGACGCACGAAGACCGCGAGCAGGCACGAGAAAGAGTGAATGTCCTTCGGGTTGTAGGAGGGCTATTCGTGATCATGGCGCTGCTGCTCTACTTCTTCCACCTGGCGGAGGTGCCGATGGGACGGCACACGATTGGGGTGTTGGCTGCGGGGTTTGGCGTAATCGGCGTGGTGCTGCTCTGGGTGGGACAGGTCAAGATTCGCGCACTGCGATAACCATTAAGGACGATACGAGGACAGACAAGATGGCGGATACGATTCTGGTGGTAGCGGAGCAGCGCGAAGGCAAGCTGAACCGCGTCTCCTTTGAGACACTGACCGGCGCACAGGCGCTGGCCAAGCAGACGGGATGGACGCTGGAGGCTGCCGTGGTGGGCAGCAACATTGCATCGGTGGCGGCGGAAGTCGCGAAAACGGCGGTGGCGAAAGTGTATGCCATCGAAGATAAAACGCTGGAGCAATACACTCCGGATGGCTTTGTGGCGGCACTGAAGAAATTCATCGAGAGCAGCAAGCCAAAGCTGGTGCTGCTGCCGCACACCTATCAAGTACGCGACTTCGCGCCGAAGCTGGCGGCATCGCTGGGGCAAGTGCTGGTGAGCGATGCGATCGGTTGCAAGGTCGATGGTGGAAAGCTGATCGCGACGCGGCAGATGTTCCAAGGAAAGTTTGCTGCCGATGTTTCGTTGGCAGGCGAGGGTCCGTGGTTTGTGAGCTTCCAGACGGGCGCGTTCAGGGGCGATCAGGTGGAGGCCGGCACGGCACAGGTCGACTCAGTGAACGCGAGCACAGGCGAGATTCGGACAAAGCCGGAAGCTCCGTTCCAGGAAGCCAAGCAGGCGGTCGATCTTTCGCAGGCGGAGATCATCGTGTCCATTGGGCGCGGGATCAAAGAGCAGAAGAATATCGAGATTGCCAAAGCACTGGCCGATGCGCTGGGCGGCGAGATTGCAGCATCGCGTCCGATCTGCGACGCGGGATGGCTGCCGATGGAACGCCAGGTGGGGTCGAGCGGGCAGACGGTGAGTCCGAAACTGTATCTTGCGCTGGGCATCAGTGGCGCGATTCAACACATCGTTGGAATGAAGGGCTCAAAAACGATCATCGCGATCAATAAAGATGCGGAGGCTCCGATCTTTGAGATTGCGGATGTGGCGGTGGTGGGAAATCTGTTTGAGATTGTTCCGGCATTAACCGAAGAGATAAAGAAGGCTAAGGCGTAGAAGGAAGTTCCGAGCGATAGTTGGGCGATGAAGATTGGAGCTGACGTAATGCCGTCACTCGAAGCGAACGCAACAAAAAGGCCGCTAGGGGTTACGGTCGTTGCAGTGCTGTTGGCAAGCTATGCGGCGATTATATTCGTCGCGATCATCGCTGCGCTTACTCGTCCGCAAATGGTTCAGTCGTGGATGACACCGGAAAATCGTGAGGCGATTGCCTTTGGTATAGTCGTTTTTGCTCCGCTGCAAGTGGGACTCGCAGGGATACTCTCCGCCGGTCTTTGGCAACTGCAGGATTGGGCTCGCCGCGGTGTCGCGCTCTTCATGCTGTGGGGTCCACTCAGCCGGACGACGAGCGCCCTGATATTTGCTCCGAAGTCCGTTCCCAACACACTGCAGCACGACATATCGCACATCGGCATGGTTCGCATTCTTGCCATCATCATCGTCTTGGGATACTTGTTTCAGCCCAAGGTAGCGAACGCATTTACGGACTCATCAAATTGAAGTCGGTCGCCTTATAAGGAATTCCATGATCTTTCGTACGCCGTTGGAAGGAATTGAACATCCGGAGATGGAAGCCGACGTAGTCATCGTTGGCGGCGGTCCGGCGGGAATGGCCTGTGCGCTAAGGCTTTCGCAGTTGATCGATGCGCATAATGCGAAGCATCCCGATGCGCAGCTCTCTAAGGAAAATATTTATGTGCTGGAGAAGGGGCGCGAGATTGGGCAGCACTGTTTGTCGGGCGCGTTGCTCGATCCGCGTTCGATGGATGAGCTGTTGCCGGAGTGGCGGAAAGAAGCACCTATTGAGGCTGAAGTCACGAGCGACAGCGTGTATTTCATGACCAGGAAAGGTGCGTACAAGGCTCCAATTACGCCTCCTCCGATGCAGGACCACGGGAACTACGTGATCAGCTTGAACCGCTTTGCCAAGTGGCTGGGCGCAAAAGTGGAAGAGACGGGGATCACGATCTTCACCGGCTTTGCGGGAAGCGAGCTGCTGTTTGATGGCGATCGCGTGGTGGGCGTCCGCACCGATGACAAGGGAGTGGATAAGAACAATCAGCCGAAGGGAAACTTCGAGCCGGGATATGACTTGAAAGCGAAGATCACGATTCTGGCCGAGGGCACGCGCGGCTCGCTTACCAAGCAGCTCACGGGCAAGCTGGATCTGTGTAAAGATCGCAATCCCATGACCTATGGGGTTGGGGTAAAAGAGCTTTGGGAGCTGCCGGAAGGACGCGTGAAGCCGGGTGAGGTGATCTACACGATGGGTTACCCGCTCACCACAAAAGAATATGGTGGGGCGTGGATTTACGGTGGCAAGGACAATACAGTATCGCTCGGCTTCGTTACGGGGCTCGATTATCCGGATCCGCGGACCGATCCGCAGCACGTGCTGCAATCGTTCAAGCAGCATCCGTTTATGACCAAGCTGCTGGAAGGCGGAAAGCTGGTGCGCTACGGCGCAAAGACCATGCCGTATGGCGGTTGGTGGTCGATGCCTCCGCTGGGCGGCGATGGATGGATGATCGTGGGCGACTCGGCGGGCTTCCTGAATTCGCAGCGGCTCAAGGGGATTCATCTGGCGATCAAGAGCGGAATGCTCGCGGCGGAGACCGCGTTCGAGGCTTGGATTGCGGAAGACAATAGCGCAAAGCAGCTTGGAACATATCAGCAGAAGGTGGATGACAGCTGGATCAAGAAGGAACTCTATCCGGTGCGCAACTTCCATCAGGGATTCGAACACGGATTCCTGAGCGGAATGCTGAACACGGGCCTGCTGATGGCTACAGGCGGATTTGGCCTGCGCGACCGCTATCCCGCGCACCCCGGGCATGAACGCATGATGCCGATCTGGGACATCATGGGGCATCCCGGCGGGCGCGATCAGCTAGTGGGTTGGGCGAAGGGCGATGGCAAGCTGACGTTCGATAAGCTGACGGACCTGTATCACTCAGGAACTCGGCATGAGGAAGATCAGCCTGCTCACCTGGTGATTCATGACACGGACGTGTGCACGAATCGCTGCACGAAGGAATACGGGAACCCGTGCCAGTTCTTCTGTCCGGCAAACGTTTACGAGATGGAAGAGTTTCCGGGCGAGCTGGAGAAGAAGCGGATTCACCTGAATCCGTCGAACTGCGTGCACTGCAAGACCTGCGACATTATGGACCCCTACCAAGTCATCACCTGGGTGCCTCCGGAGGGTGGCGGCGGGCCAAATTACGATGGAATGTAAGTTTTCATTTTGCGAGGGCAACGCAAGTAGATGGTGAACCCATCGTAGTAGGTGTCATGTCCTCCTTGTGAGTGGTATAGGCCCGGGAAACCGGGCCTTTCTTATTGTGAATGGGCGGATTCCGGGTAAAGAGTCGGCAGGTTGCAGGTTGCATCTAAGGAAGTCGGCGGTTCTCTGCCGGGTTCCTAGAATGCCCTTACAGGATAAGTTCGGACGCCAGATTCGCGATCTCCGCATTTCGATCACCGACCGGTGCAACTACCGGTGCGTGTACTGCAGGACCGGCAACGAGGGTGCTCAATATGCCGAGCTGCCGCTGGCGGATTATCTGCGCATGGCGCGCGTGTTTGTGTCGCTTGGCATCACTAAGATTCGCCTGACCGGAGGCGAGCCGCTGTTGCGGCGCGACATTGTGCGACTGGTGAGCGAGCTTTCGTCACTGCGCACGCTGGAGGGTACGGCTCCCGAACTGGCGATTACAACCAATGGACATTTGCTGGCCGAGATGGTGGAGCCGCTGAAAAAGGCAGGGCTCGATCGCGTGACGGTGAGCATGGACGCCGTGGATCCGGAACGCTTTGCCCGAATCACGCGCGTAGCGAACGGATATGCGTCGGTACTGGCGGGATTGCGTGAAGCGCGACGCGCGGGGCTTGGTCCGGTGAAGGTGAATTGCGTGCTGCTGCGCGGCTTCAATGAGAATGAGATTCCAGCCTTCGGCCGCTTTGCGCGCGAGGAGCAGGTGGTGGTGCGTTTCATTGAATTCATGCCGCTGGAAGAGGGCAGGGTCTGGAAGCCTGACGTGGTAATTCCGCTCACGGAAGTCCTGGAGCGCATGGCGGGATTCGCGCCGTTCCATGAGATTGCGCACGAGCCGAGTTCGACGTCACGACGTTATGAATTTGACGATGGAGGCGGAGAGTTTGGGGTGATCGCCCCTGTGACGCTTCCCTTCTGCGGCGCGTGCTCGAGGATTCGCCTGACCAGCGATGGAAAGATTCGCACTTGTCTATTCTCCCTGCGAGAACACGATTTGCATGCAGCCCTGCGCGGCGGAGGCGGGGACGAAGAGCTTGCGGCGGTGATTGAAAGCGCGGTGGCGCAGAAGGAAGAACGCCACCATATTGGCGAGCCGGGATTTGTGCAGCCCGGGAGAACGATGGTGCACATCGGTGGGTGAGGCTGGAGCCTCTGCCCAGAAAGCAGAAGCGTTTTCTAAAAATAGTTTGATTCGTTGGGTTCTGTAATGCATCATTAACACTAGTAAGAACTACGGCTTCAACATCCCCGCGGGTGGGGCCATTGTTTGGTACGTGCATCCGCTGGAGCCGGAGATAGCGCTTTCAACATCCCCGTTTTCGCGTCGTTATCTGGCGGCGAGAACTGAAGGCAGACAAAACTTTGGCGACTGCAATCAGTACGAATTCCACGTGCTCCCTGGACAATTATCTGGTCCTGCCGGATCGCTCGTGCGACGCCCGTATCCATGCTGCCCGCGAGATTCTTGGCGAGCAATGTGTTGTCCTGGGTCATCATTACCAGCGCGACGAAGTAATTGCGTTTTCCGATTTTCAGGGAGACAGTTGGCGGCTCTCGGAATTGGCTTCGCAGGCAAAGGGACGCTATATCGTCTTTTGCGGCGTGCATTTCATGGCTGAATCCGCCGATGTTCTGGCACGGCCCGACCAGGCCGTCATTTTGCCGGATTTGAACGCCGGTTGCTCGATGGCAGACATGGCCGAGATTTCGCAGGTGGAAGACGCATGGGATCAGTTTGTGCGCCTGGGCCTGACGACAGACGAGGGCGACGGAGTCACTCCGCTGACATATATGAATTCGGCGGCGGCAATCAAGGCCTTTGTGGGCGAGCGCGGCGGAGCCGTATGCACGAGCAGCAACGCGAATGCAGCGATGAAGTGGGGCTTTGCACGTAATGCGAAACTCTTCTTCCTTCCCGATCAGCATTTGGGCCGAAACACTGCGTATGCAATGGGGATTCCGCTGAACGAAATGGTGGTGTGGGACCCATATCAGTTGCAGGGCGGGCTTTCGGCGGAACAACTGCGCAAGACGAAAATGATTCTGTGGAAGGGACACTGCTCGGTACATCAGCGCTTTTTGCCGGAGCACGTGGACCGAATGCGTGAAACACATGAAGGCATCAAGGTGATCGTGCATCCGGAGTGCCGGTGGGAAGTGTGCCAGAAGGCCGACGACACGGGATCGACGGACAAGTTGAGGCGGTTGGTGGCCGAGGCTCCGGCGGGCGCGAAGTTTGCCATTGGAACCGAGATTCATCTGGTGAACCGGCTGGCAAAACAGCATCCTGACAAGACGATTTTGACGCTGAACGATTCGGGATGTCTTTGCACGACGATGTATCGCATTTCACCACAGCACCTGGCGTGGTCGCTGGAGAATCTGGTGGAGGGAAATGTGGTCAACCAGATTAAAGTGCGTCCGGCAATCAAGCATTGGGCAAAGGTGGCGCTGGATCGGATGCTGCAGATCAAGGGCTGAGGGCAAAGGCCGTGATTCGGAGTGTGCTGATCCCCACTCAAGCCAAAAGAAGTACTCAAAGGCCGCGGATGAGACCGCGGCCTTGTCGCCTGGGAGTAAACGGTTAGGGATGGCAATCGGGGTAGAATAGATATGCACGAAGAAGAAACTATGCGAACTTTTACGCTGCGCGAAGCACAGTCGATGCTCCCGGTTCTGGAGAGCCTGCTGCGCAAGTCGATCGAAGCAAAATCGCTGATCGAGGAAATCGATCAGGAGTTCGCGGAATTGAGCGAACGTATTTTCCTGAATGGCGGGATGCTGGTGGATGTGCGGGCGTGCATGGCTCGCAAGGCGCAGCGCGAAAAAGCCATTCAGACGGCGAAGGACACGCTTTCGGAAATCAACGCCATTGGAGTGCAGGTCAAGGATCTGGAGATTGGGCTGCTGGATTTTCCGTGCAAGGTGGACGGGGAGATCGTGCTGCTCTGCTGGAGAATGGGCGAACCAACCATTACGCATTGGCATGGAACGGAAGAAGGCTACTCGGGACGACGGCCAATAGATGGGCGGATGCAGGGGGAGTAGTACGAGGTTTCGCGAGGTTGGTAGGGCCAAGGTTTCGCGAGGTTGGTAGGGCCAAGGTTTCGCGAGGTTGGCAAGGTTAAAGAGCTAATGGCTAGTGACATTTCGCAGAGCTCGAGGTTTCAAAGTTGAAGGGTGCCGATAGCGGCACCCTTTTAGTTTTAGTCGCAACTTCAATGGCCGGGTTTAACCTTGTGAAACCTCGCTAACCTTGCCAACCTTGCGAAACCTGTTCTTACACCGTTTCCTTCATGGCTTCGTCGAACTTGGCGAGGAAACGGTCGACGCCTTCGTCGGTGGCGAGTGGGCCCATGATGCCGATGCGGAAGATCTTGCCAGCAAGGGGACCGAAGCCTCCGGCAATTTCGATTCCGTGTTTTTCGAGCAGATAGCTGCGCACCTTGGCTTCATTGATGCCTTCGGGGACGCGCGGCGTATTGAGGTTCCAGATGCGGTGGCCGGGGGCGACGTGCATCTTCAGCCCTAGCCGCTCGATTCCGGTGACGAAGCGCTCATGGGCACGCTGATGACGCTGGTGGCGAAGTGCCAAGCCTTCGTCCTCGATGATCGCCAGGGCCTCACGAACAGCGTAGAAGAGCGTCGCCGAGGCGGTGTGGTGATAGCGGTGGGAGACGAGGTAATCCTGAATGAGCGCGAGGTCGAAATACCAGCTGCGGTTCGGCTGCTTGCGTTGTGTTAGCCGCTCATGCGCGCGGGGCGAGATCGTTATAGGGCTGAGTCCTGGAGGCGCGCTGAGTCCTTTTTGCGAGCAACTGTAGGCGACGTCGATCCCGTTGGCATCCACATCTACGGGCATGGCACCGAGGGAGGTGACGCAGTCGGCGATGACGATGGCATCGACTTCGTGGGCGGCGTCACAGAGCGCCTTGCTCTGCTGATACACGCCGGTCGAGGTTTCAGCCTGAACGAAGGCAACAACCTGCGGACGTTCACGGCGGATGAACTCTGCGGCCTCGTCGTCACTGAAGGATTCGCCCCAGGGTTTTTCAAGGCGCGCGACGACGGCGCCGTGACGCTTCGCCATCTCACCGATGCGCTCGGCGAAAAATCCGCTGACGAAGAGCGCCAGTTTAGTGCCGGGCTCGATGAAGTTGGAGATGGCAGTTTCCATGCCGCCGGAGCCGGTGGCAGAGATGGGGATGGTCAGCTCATTCTCAGTTCCGAAGACGGTGCGGAGGCCGTTGCGCAAATCCTGCGATACTTGGAAGAAGTACGGGTCGAGGTGCCCAACAATCGGCTGCGCCATCGCCTGATAGATGCGCGGATAGACCTGGCTGGGGCCCGGTCCGTAGAGCAGACGCTTCGGTGGATGGATGGAAGTTTTAACGCCGGTGATTAATGTCTCGCTGATTGTGCTCATCTATAACCCCACAACGTGAATACTCAATGCTACGCCGCTGGCGACCGAATCGGAAGACTTAGGATTCGAATTGCCTGCGAAAGTCGGCAAACTGCTGGCGCAATGCATCGAATTCGGCGCGCAGTTGCGCGATTTCAGTTTCGAGCGCCGAAATGCGATCATGCGGCGCGGGCGCAGCTCCGGATGGGGGAGCGGCCTCATTGATAGCGGATTCATGTTCGCCGAACAGATCGACGTAGCGCGCCTCCTTGGTTCCAGGCTGGCGGGGCAGAAGCTTGACGAGCGGAGGATCGTGCTCGATGAGCTTTTGCAGAACGAGTTGAACTTCGTCGAGATCTTCGAGGCGATGCATGCGTTCGCTGCGACCGCGCAGTTCGCCGGGCGTCTGGGCTCCGCGCAGCAGGAGGGTGCAGAGAAGAGCGGTCTCGCGGCGGCCAAGGTTGAGCACTTCGCCCATTCGGTGTTCGAAACGCGGCACCCTTCCCTCGGCACGGGCCAGCCCGGCCCAGCCCTTTTCTTCCAGCGAATGCAGGGCTGCGCGGAGGTCGGCTTCGTTCAGTTCCATGACGGGATCGCGGTTCGACTTCTGATTGCAGGCGGCTTGCAGCGCATTGAGCGTGAGGGGGTAATACTCCGGCGTGGTGATGTCTTTTTCAAGCAGCGAGCCTAATACGCGTCTCTCAGCGGAGTCCAAGTTTAGCTCCAAGGGGTCCCCTTTCGTCGATGTATTCTGCGTTGGGGTGTGGTCTGGAGGCAAGCTTGTAAAGCGAGGCGTACGGTCTTAATTGGGAATGCGACGAAGGCGAATGGGGCTCCCTAGAATAAGCCCGGGAGCTAATTTGCATGGCATAGAGTAGAATCTCACAATCCGCGATAGGAAAATTTACCCGAATTGCTGCTTAACTAAAGGGTGAATTGTGGTCTGCCCGAATTATGATTAGATAAGATCAATTTTCGAAAAGGACGGGCGGGCACATTCCCTCGCCCTGGGAGCTTGCATGAAGCGCTTGATCGGCTATACAGCCGCACTTTGTCTTTTGGCACTCACGGTCGGCTGTGGTGGAGTTACAAGCACCGGTACGCTGGCATACATCAGTAATTCTACTGGCACCGGATTCACTGTGTTCAAGGTGAATACGGACGGCACCCTCACGAAGTCAAGCATTTCACCACAGAATACTCCAGCGTCTCCCAAGGTGCTGCAGTTTTCGGCGAATGGGAAGTGGGCTTATTTCCTGGACGAGGGCGGCACAGGCGTCTTCGGCTACAAGCGTTCGGGAAACGGCGAGTTGAACACGCCTGTCGATCCCCAACTGCCCTATCCTCTTTCTGGCCGAGGTAGCGCGCTCGTGATCTCTCCCAACAGCAACTTTGTTTATGTAGCGCTCCAGGACACCAAGAGACTTGTTGCTTACTCGATCGACGCCTCTACAGGGCAACTCTCTACGGTTGGCAGCCCAGCCCTGATCAACTACGCGATCACGCAACTGGTTATGGCGCCCGGCGGTGCCGTTCTTTACGGACTTGCACCAGATCAGCAGGCTGTGTTGAGCTTCACGCTGAACTCCTCCTCGGGTGTCGCCACCTTGTCGTCAACGCTTCCGGTGGGCACCAACCCCAGTTACATCGTGCTCTCGGCCAATGGAAGTTACCTGTATGTGCTTGATCACACCGCGACCGGCACAAACAACAGCATCGGCATCAACATCGCGAGTCCCAGCATCTTTGGCTACGACACAGGCGGTTCGGGCGTTCTGCAGCAGATGGCGGGATCGCCGTTCAATGAGAACCCTGCTCATACATCGGACGATCCGACAGGCACAAAAATCTATACCGCACCTTCCAATCCTGTTTCCGGTGCGACGTCAAGCGACAATCGTTATCTATTCGTAGCCAATCAGGGCTCGCACAATATTTCTTCCTTCAAAATCAATTCAACTTCCGGCGAGTTGAGCGAAGTTATCGGTACCGAACAGGACGTGAATGGCGTAATCACGTCAACTGCGTCTCCATTTGATTGCGGCACCGGCTGCACGACGCCCTCGTTCCTTACCGTATCCAGTGCGAATAATGCTCTGTACCTGCTCGATACCACCGCGAACAAGGTTTTCCAATTCAAGATCGACCAGGGCACTGGCAGGGTGAGAGGGCTGAATCCGGCTTCGGTAAGCGCTGAAGGCAATCCAACCTGGGTCACGATCCGATAGGTGCGGTACATGAATCGGTTGTCAACTCTAATTCTTGTGGGTGGCATGGCCGGCCTGCTGGCAAGTTGCGGCAGTTCGGTCAAGAGCAGCACCCAGCCCGCCGTCCACGACGAGTACACGGTCGTGGTATCGCCGGACCATTTTACGTTGAACTCCGGAGACTGGGCCTCGATCTCGGCAGTGGTTGATCTGTCGAATCAGAACAGTACACCGAGAGCGCTTACGCCGCAGCCGACGCTCAAGTTTTTCTCTTCGGATTCGCGCGTGACGGTATCTCCCGGTGGAGAAGTTTGCGCAGGGCAGTGGGATGTTCGATACCTGACTTGTACGCCAACGGTGTTTCCGCAAAGCTCACCCAACGCTGGAAAGCTGGATCTTCCGACGGGACAGGTGACCATCACGGCACTAGACGCCAGTCACAGCGTTTCAGGCACGACACTGGTAACCATTCACCCGCGGGCGACCAGCATTGCGCTGAGCGCTCCGGTAGGAAGCAGCGCCGAGGACTCAGCCGACGAGCACAAGTACTCGCCGACCGGATGCGTCTCGCAGGGTAACTACGTGCAATACGTTGCGACTCCTGATTTTGATGGCGTGGCCGGCGGCAAGGTGCTTACCAACGACTACATCTGGACTTCGTCGGATACGAATGTGGCCCAGGTGAGCGATTTCGGCTTTGTGATCGCGCGCGCTCCTGGCGTGGCAAACATCTACGCCAAGCTGAATGGAACAATCAGCGCTCCCCTGGCGTTTGCCACCTGTCCTCCAAGCGCAATTCTAGTGGGCTCCGCACCGTTCACCAGCGGGAAGCTGCCTAACAGTCCTCCTTACAACACCGATGACCTGGTCTTGAACAAGGGCGATCAGAAATACCTGATAGCTACGGTCACCGACGTCAACGGAAACGCGCTGACGGATCTGTCACTCAATTACATCGCCTCCAACCCGGTCGCGGCCTCATTCTCGGCAGTTACGCCGCTGATTTCGAAACTGGGCGCCAGTACCTCGGGCAACTTCAGCATCATGGCGGCGTGCGAACCCTCGACCTGTAACAATGCGGTGGAGAACTTCATCGCGCCCGGCCCCTTGGGTACGACAACTTTCAAAGGAAGCGACGTGGGCTTTGGCTACCCGATCTACAGTAATGCAATCGGCGCAACCGTCGAGGGCACCACGTCGAGCTTCGTGCTGGTTACAAACTCTGCCGATGTTGCGAATCCGTTGCACCGGCTCCTGGTTTATGACAGCGAATCGATGACCGTCACGCAAAGAATCGAGCTCGCGAATCTGCCGAACTCGCTCGTGGTGGCTCCAAACGGCACGAAAGCTTACCTGGGCAGCGATACCGGTCTGGTGGTTGTTGATTTAGCTTCCTACCAGTCATCGATCCAGACGTTCCCGATTGTGGGCGGCCTCAGCACCGACTTCATAACCGGAAAGGTGCTGGGAGTGTCGCCGGACAGCCGCTACGTTGTGGTTTCAGACGTGAAAAGCAATCCCAACCTGGTTTTCTTTATTGACACGACCGGGACGAAAGCTGCTACGCGTTTCGTGTTGCCGGGAATCAGCGCTGTGACGTTTGCCCCCGACAATTCGAATATGTGGGTTGCGGGCACCAACGGGGTGTACGTCTACAATTCCGACACCTTCGTTATAACCCCGAGCAGCATCGGCAACGGAGGCGTGAATGCTTTGGCGTGGGTTCCCGATGGGCAGTCCTACGTCGCCAGTGGCGATCAGGTGATTGACTATTCCACGTGCAACGACCAGGACCCGCAAGTGGTTCCGTCTGCGAACGGGACACCGCTCGACCTTTCGACGACGGTCATCGGGGGTGTTCCACACCTGATTGGACTGTCATCAACAAACCAGTGGCTCAACTATTCGGTGTCGACGACCGCGCAAGCCGGCGTTACGAATCCGGAAGGTAATGTCTGTCTATCAAACCGGACGCCGCCAAGTACGGTTCGCACGCAAGTAGTCAGCGCTCCGATTGTCACCGCATCCGGACTGACCTGCAGTTCACCGCAGGTAAGCTTCTCTGCCCGGCTGCAACAGGCGTTCGTTACCGGATACCCTTCTGTGAACGGAGGCTCCGACTGCAAAGTTCCGGAATCCGTGATTCACGGCTTCGACGTGAACGGCAATTCAATATTCACGCTGAGCACTCTGAACAACAGCCCGATTACTCCACTGAGCGGCGGAGTACTGAGCGATGGCCGCAAGTTGTACGTCGGAAGCTACGACACGACGAACGGCACCGCAACCTTGCACCGCTTCAGCATCGTATCGGACACCGACACAAACAAACCCGTGCTCACAGAAGACTTTGCAACCGACACGACTACGACTACCGGCACAACGCCAAAGACAGTCACAACCGTCACTATTCCGGCTTCCGTTGAACTGGTCCCCAGTCTCGTCGCCGTTGTCCCCAAGTAAAGGAGAGAGAGTTTTGAAATTTAAGCTGATTCTCATCACCGTACTGGCTTTTGGCAGCATGGCTCACGCGCAAGGCATTGTTTCTAATATTTCGATCGGTGCAGGCTTCCAAGGAATCTTCCCGGCGGGAACATTTACCAAGAACACGCTTGAAGCCAATGGCGCTGCCAACACGCAGTCAACCACCAGTTCGGTGGGCGCTGTGGCCGATGCACGATACGACTTTGGCCGCCATAGCGCGGTCGGTCTAGCCGTTACCATAAATCGTAGCTCTGAACTCTTCTTCCAGGGCAACGGCTTCAACAGTGGCACGTTCACTCGCGTACTGTCGAACAACGCCGAGGTCATCGGCACCTATATCTTCCGTCTTCCTTCGAACGATCGCGTGAAGCCCTACGCAATGTTCGGCGGCGGCATGGTTCGCTTCTCTCCAGTGGATGGCGGTTTCACCACCGGTAGCAATCCATCGGCGGATACCAAGGCTGCCTTCGCCTACGGATTCGGAACCGATTTGAAGTTTTCCGATCACTGGGGAGTTCGTCTGCAGTACCGTGGACTCGTTCGCACCGCACCGGACTTTAAGCTGGCAAGCGAACCGTTTGGAACGCAGTTGCACACGCATGTGGCCGAACCTTCGCTTCAGCTTGTGTACCACTTCTAGAGTTTGAGGATTGAGCGATACCGGAGCCGAAAAGCTCCGGTATTTTTTTGCGCCAAAGAATGGGTCAGTGCAGTTCGTATTGCGAATAGACGATGTTGAGAACCGCCGTGCCACCCATCCGAACACTGGTGACGGTCTGGTTCGAAGCGGGAAGCCAGAACTGTCCAATCTTTTGATAGCGATGCTCGATGCGCGTCTTCTTCGTCCAGAACGAAGGGTTCTTGGCGGGCTCAGCGTCGATGGTTTCTACGGCGAAATCGGCGGCGTTGACGCAAATCTCTCCGCGATAAAGAAATTTGTCGTCGCGTCGAGGCTCAACCCGCAAGCGATAGCAGCCACCATAAGGACTGGGACGGGAGCCAACCAAAGTGAAGCTGTAGTTCTCCGCAGTAAGCGCGGTTTGGCGCTGCTTTTCAGCCTGGGCGGCTTCACGTTCGCTCTCCAGCAATCTTGCAAAGACCTTGGACTGAATCGTCTTCGATCCGCCTTGGGAGACAACCTCGAAGCTCTTGCTATCGGGTGCCTGATAGCGCGCCAGCACCTCGATTGCTGCTTCACGACTGGAAAGAAAGCCGTGGTAAGTGAGGGTGTAGAAGCGCTTCCCTTCATAGGCGCGAAGAGCGGCTGCCCGTTGCTCGTTGTTGCGGTCTAGACGGGAGACAATGTCCTCGGTGGTCAATCCGGCTGCAAGTGCGTGAGTGGTAGTTGGAAGCGGCGCCGGATCTGCGGCAAACAAAGGATAAGCGGTCAGCACAAAGACTAGCGCCGAGGTACAACCGATCAGACAAGAGGTCCTAAATTGCATGGTCATTTCAAACTCATGATCAGCAACCGTGCGGCGAGCCAATTCCGGCGCAAGGTGCTTCACTCGCTTAATGCTTTGGATGCATGAAAGACTGATCGACAAAGCGAGTATTTGCAGAAGGTCACCAGCCCTGTGATCTCCGGCTCTCCCGTGCCTGGTTTGATAAACTGAAGCAATGGCTGAGTTCGGAAAAACGCTGTTAGGGCTAGGCCTGGTACTGGTTGCCGTGGGTGCGGCAATGATGTTGGGCTCACGGATGGGTCTTCCTTTTGGCCGTTTGCCCGGCGATCTGCATTGGCGCAGCCGCAGCGGCAACACGCAGGTTTATTTCCCTCTGGCAAGTTCCATTATTCTGAGCGTCTTATTTACCCTGATATTGTGGCTGTTGCGTAGTTTTCGGCGATAGGGGCTTCAGTAGACCAAGTTCTCTTGCCTACGCCTGCTAAAATCCCACCGTGGGCGACTCTCAGTTTTCTTTCGAATTCTCTGCCGAAGCACCCTCGCGCCGGATCTTTGGTGTTCGCGAGTTGGTAACGACGGTTCGCACACATCTGGAGAAGGGATTTCCGGACGTGTGGGTCGAGGGCGAAATTTCCAACTATCGCCCTGCCGAGAGCGGACACATTTACCTCACCCTAAAAGACGGCGACGCCCAGCTTCGCATTGTGATGTTTCGCACACAGGCCCGCCTGATGCGTTTCCGTCCACAGAACGGAATGCAGGTGATCGTGCGCGGCAGGATCACCATGTACGAAGCGCGCGGCGAGATGCAGTTGCTGGCCGAATACATGGAGCCAATGGGTGCCGGAGCGTTGCAGGTTGCCTTCGAACAACTCAAGGCGAAACTTGAGGCCGAGGGGCTTTTCGCCCAGCAGCGCAAAAAGGCTCTGCCGACGCTGCCGCGGCGCGTGGGAGTCGTTACGTCGCCGCGAGGTGCGGTCATACAGGACATCCTGAAGGTGCTGCGCCGAAGGCACGAGTCGCTCCATGTGCTGATCTATCCGGCACAAGTGCAGGGCGAAAGCGCGGTGAGTGAGGTTTCGGCCGGAATCCGGTACTTCAACCAGCAAAATGAGTCTTCGGAAACAGCGGTCGATGTCATTATTGTGGCGCGGGGCGGAGGAAGCGTGGAGGATCTCGCGGCCTTCAATGATGAATCCCTGGCCCGCACGGTTGCCGGTAGCAGAATTCCCGTGATCTCGGCCGTGGGCCACGAGACTGATTTCACGATTTGCGACTTCGTGGCCGATCTCCGCGCACCTACGCCCTCGGCAGCGGCTGAAATCGTCATCCGGTCCAAACAGGAACTGGAGGAAACGGTCTTTGCGCTTCGAGAGCGCCTGCGCAGGGCTGCGCAGTACAAACTGCTTTACGCGCGCCAGAGCCTCACGTCGCTCGAAAAGAATCGCGTCTTTGCCCGAATGGAAGACCTGTTGGCGCGTCGCCAGCAGCGGGTGGACGATCTAAGTTTCCGACTGCAAAGCCTGGTGCGCACTCGCATTGCCGATGCTTCGCGGCGTCTTGCTCTTGGGACCTCGCAGTTGCAGCGGCGCGACATTCGCCAGCAACTGAGAACGTGGGAGAGCGAGTTGCTTGGCCGGGTCCAAGCTCTGTCGGCGACGATGCGACAGTTGTTGATGAGACGGCGTTCCCGCCTCGAACAGGCATCCGGAAAGTTGGCTACTCTCTCCCCTGTGGCAATACTAGAGCGGGGCTACTCACTGATCTTCGACGCGAGTGGCACCCTGGTAAAAGATGCTTCGCAACTGGCGCCCGGCGACACGATCGAGGCGCGACTGGCGAAGGGCGACGTAAAGGCCCGGGTGGAATCGCTGCGCAAGAGCAACTCCTGACGGCGCAAGCTCCGGACGCCCATATGTTACGAATGTTACGAAAGCTCAAGAAACAGGCACAAACGCTGTTTTATGGTGTGCGCTGCTTTACAATGGCAGGTTCCACCCTGTTGGCGACAACACTGGCCTAATCCATAAGCTCTCGAAAGGAGACCATGCCGAAGTTCCCGGATTTGTCTGGATATTCGCCGCAACTGACGACCGGATCTATTCTGGACATTCTGCTCGTGGCCTTCCTCATCTATCAGTTTTTGCTGTTGGTGAGAGGCACTCGCGCGGTTCCGATGCTTACCGGCGTTGGCGCGCTGGTCATCGCTTTTTATATTGCCCATCTCAGCAATCTGCGCACACTGGATTGGCTGGTCGGCACCATTCTGCCGTACAGCATTTTCGCTCTCATCGTGATCTTTCAGACGGAGATTCGCCAGGCACTGGCAAGGCTCGGCCGCAACTTGACCTTGAGCCGCGGTTCGCAAAACGGAACCAGTGACACCTATGACGACATCGTGATGGCGGCCAGCACATTTTCGCAGGACCAGACCGGAGCGCTCATCGTGATAGAGCGCGAAATCGGATTGCGCACCTACATTGAAAGCGGAGTCGCACTGGACGCACATCTCTCCTACGACCTGCTTGCAACGCTATTTCGGCCCAGCGCACCGCTGCACGATGGCGCCGTCATTCTGCAGAAGGACCGTATTGCCGCCGCGGCCTGTTTCCTGCCTCTCTCGATGAATCCACTGTTGTCGACGCAACTCGGCACGCGCCATCGCGCCGGAATCGGGATTACTGAGGAGACTGACGCGGTGTCGGTGATTGTCTCAGAGGAAACAGGAGGCATCAGCATTGCCGTCGGCGGGCAGGTGGAGCGCGAAATCACTCCAGAGCATCTGCGGGTGCGGCTGGGTGAGTTGTTGATGCGATACGTTCCTCAGCCCACAATCCTGCATTCAGGGTCGCACCTACCGAGTTCCGTCGAAGCCTTGCGGCGGAGCAGAAACGAAGATCGCACGCTGCATTCGCAGGATCGCGATGGCGAACAGGGGAACCAACTTTGATCGAACGATTGCGCCGCCTCCTCTTTGAACACCTGCTGCTGAAAATCACCGCAGTGGTGATTGCGATTCTGATGTGGTACGGAGTCGCACGCGATCCTGTCTCTGAAGTTTCACTGGTGGTGCCGGTTGAGTTCTCGCATCCTCCAAAGGACCTCGATTATTCTTCGGACGTAATTCCGCAGGCGCAGATCCGCCTTCGCGGCCCCGCGCGCGTGTTGCGCGAACTGGCACAGGCCAGAGTGCATGCCGCAATCGATCTGCAGGGCGCAGTTCCCGGCGAGCACACCTATGACCTTACAACCGACCATATCCAGGTTCCGCATGAGGTCGAAGTCATGCAGGTGACTCCCAGCCGCTTGCGCATGGTTTTTGATACGCGGGCGACCCGCCAGGTGCCAGTGAGGCCGAGAGTGGTCGGGACGCTGCCGCCGGGATACCGAATTGAATCTGTATCCGCGGACCCTGCATTGCTGACTATCACGGGCCCCGCCCGCCACGTGAATGCCGTTGAAAGCGCTGTCACCGATACAGTGGACGCCACCGGAGTTGCCGGACAGGCTAGCTTTGAAACTATGGCTTATCTGCCCGATCCTCTCGTACACATCTCCGGCTCCGGCCCTATTCATGTAATCGTAAGAACACAGAAAACATCTTCGAAAGCTGGAGTTCCATAGCATTGGGCAACTCCTGTACGGACAATTATGAGGCAGTTATTTGGAACTGACGGAATTCGCGCAGTTGCCGGCGAATATCCCCTGGACCGCGCCACGGTCTATGCCATCGGACGCGCACTTGGAACACGCCTGGTGCGGCGATCCGCGGATTCGAAGGTCGTGCTGGGCCAGGACACGCGCGAATCAAGCGCGTGGATCGCTGAAACCATGGCACGCGGATTGCACGATGCCGGATGCGGATTTGCCAGTGCGGGCGTGCTCACCACCCCGGGCATTGCCTATCTCACGCGCACCCACGGCTTCGCCGCAGGAGTCGTAATCTCGGCTTCGCACAATCCCTGGCAGGATAACGGCATCAAGCTCTTCGGGAAGAATGGCATGAAGCTGGCCGACGAGATTGAACACGAGATCGAAGCTGAAATCTTCGAACACATCGACCAGTTGTTGGCACACCAGCAGAGCGACGGCGACCTGATGGCGGAGATTCTTCCGGGGCGCGCCGCTCTGCGTGCCGACTACGAACGGTGGCTGGCCTCCAATGTTGACGCCGCAAAATTCTCGGGGCTGCGCGTGATGGTGGACTGCGCCCACGGAGCGGCGAGCGTGATTGCGCCTGAACTCCTTGGCCGCATTGGCATCACCTTCGAAGCGCTGCACACGACACCCAGCGGGCGCAACATCAATGACGGCTGCGGTGCCCTGCATCCTGAACACGTAGCCGACGAGATGAAACGGCGTCCCGGACAATTCGACCTTGGCATCACGCTCGACGGAGATGCTGACCGCGCCCTGTTCAGCGATGCCAAGGGGAACGTGGTGAATGGTGACGCGGTTCTGCTGGTGGCCGCCCTCGACATGAAAGCCAGAGGCGTGCTTGTCGAAGACACGGTAGTCGCTACGACGATGAGTAATCTGGGCCTGGAAAAAGCATTGCGCTCGAATGGAATCACCATGCTGCGCGCCGATGTAGGCGACAAATACGTGCTCGAGCAAATGCTCAAGACCCGTGCCGCACTTGGCGGCGAGCAGTCGGGACACATCCTGTTCATGGACGGTGATTCGACGACGGGCGACGGCCTGCTGACCGCGCTGCGCGTGCTCGACGTGGTGGCCCGTTCGGGCAAGTCGCTGCATGAATTGACCTCGGAATTTAAGGTCTTCCCGCAGATGATTCGCAATGTAAACGTGCGCGAGAAAGTTCCGATGAAAGAGATCCCCTCAGTGGCGGCGGCGATCCGCAATGCCGAAGAGGAACTCGCCGGCAATGGACGCCTAGTGGTTCGCTACTCGGGGACGGAGAAACTGGCTCGCGTCATGATTGAAGCCGAGAGCGAATCCCTGATGCACAAACACGTGGACGCCGTTGCGGGAGCCTTGAAGGCAGCCATCGGAAGCTAACGGCCACAACTTTTCACGGGATGGCGGGTTTACTTTGTTGAATTGCGGAAGTATTCATTTGCAATTTCAAGAAGCTGGTCGTCCGTGTGAATGCCGTACTCTACATGCGGCTTTAGACCGGGAGAAGTAGTATCCCAACGTAAACCTTTGGCCGGAACGTGCTTACGCTCGTTCCGACGCGGATTCGGAATGAATGAACGTGGCCTTTCGTGAGAACTGCCGGTCCGAAACCGAAGGATCTTTTCAGATACACAGGCCGGCGTGTCCTAATTGCGTTCGATCGGCATCCAACAAATCAGTGCTCCTCAATTTGAAAGCAGGTTCATTCAACGAGAGCGAAGCTCGAAACATGAACTTGCAGTAACGGAGTTACACATATGAAGGTAATCGTATTCACCAGCACGGCTTTGTTGACTTTGATTCTCACCGTTACTCCGACCTACGCGCAGGGCGACAGACAAGATCATGAGCGTGGCAACCGCGATCAAGGCAAGCCCGAACAACAGCATGGGCAGGCTCAGCAGCATCAACAGCGACCGCGCGCGGAACAACCACAGCAGCACCAGCAAGAACAGCAGAAGCAACAACCACGGCACGCCCAGCAACAACGCCAGGAGCGAAACAACCCACCACAGCGCGTTCAGCAACAGCGTCAGGAACCGAATGTGCGCCAGCAACATGCGCAACAACCCCGGCGTGATGAGCGCGTGCAACAATCACAGCGCGAACAACATAGGGTGCTACCGTCACAGCGCGAGCAGCAGCGTGTGCAACCGCAGCGGCACGAGCAGCAGGTGCGAGACAGGCAACCAGAGCGGGGGCCGCGTCCTCAGCTACAGCGCACCCAGCAAGAGCGTCGTCATCAGGAAGTAGAGCAGCGTGGCGCGTGGCGAGAACATCGCGCTCGTCACTGGGAATCAGAGCACCGTTCATGGCGGGAGCGTGGCGGTTACAACGGCTATCGCGTTCCTGACTATTATTTCCGCACTCACTACGGACGATCTCACTTCTTCCGCGTTTACAGCTTGCCGTTTCTGGTGGAGGGCGGATATCCACGCTTCCAGTACGGTGGCTATTGGTTCAGCCCTGTTGATCCCTATCCGGAGTATTGGGGAGACAACTGGTATCAGACCGACGAGGTGTACGTCGACTATGTCGATAACGGATATTACATGTTCAACCGCAGATATCCTGGAAGGCCCGGCGTGGCAATTTCTATCTCGTTCTAGCTGATGTCGTAGTTGACATCAAAGCAGAAAACTGAAAACACGCTGCCTCCGCCGCAAGTTCAAGGGCGGAGGCAGGTGCTTCAACATTTAGTCATATCCCGCCAGTTCGCTCCCACCTTTACATCCACGCTGAGAGGAACGCTGAGCGCATGCGCACCTTCCATGCACTCTTTCACCAGCGATTTCACGACCTCAACTTCAGAGTGCGGCGCTTCGAGCACCAGTTCATCGTGTACCTGCAGCAACATCTTTGCCTCTAGTCCGCGCTGGCGAATTTCTTGATCCAGGCGCAGCATGGCGACCTTCAGCAGATCCGCAGCGGTGCCTTGCAACGGAGTATTGACCGCAGTGCGTTCGGCAAAACCGCGCAGATTCGGATTCTTGCTTTGCAGATCAGGGATGGGGCGCTTGCGTCCAAACAGGTTGCACACGAATCCATTGCGGCGTGCCTGCTCCAGCGTCGATTCGATGAAGACCCGCACACCGGCGTAGCGCTCGAAGTAGGCATCGATGAAGCGCTTGGCCTCCTTCTGCTCGATGCCCAGTTGCTGCGCGAGTCCAAAGGGCGACAGGCCATAGACGATTCCGAAATTCACGGCCTTGGCGCGGCGGCGATGCTCTGCGTCGATCAACATCGGAGGCACCCCGAAGACCTCTGCCGCGGTGAGAGTGTGAATGTCCTTTCCCGTGCGATAAGCCTCAAGCAGCAGCGGATCCTGCGAGTAGTGGGCGAGCAGGCGCAACTCAATCTGCGAGTAATCGGCGGCGATCAGGCTCTTTCCCGGAGCCGACACGAACGCGGCGCGAATTTCCCTGCCGAGCTCGGTGCGGATTGGAATATTTTGCAGGTTGGGATTAGTCGAACTGAGGCGCCCCGTGGCCGTGGCCGCCTGGTTGAAGCTGGTGTGCAGGCGGCCATTGCGACAGAGCTGCGGCAATGCATCGATATATGTCGATTTAAGTTTGGTAAGCTGGCGAAACTCTAACACAAGCTTCACGACGTCATGCTCTGCGGCGAGTCCTTCAAGGACATCCTGCGCGGTTGAAATCGTCTTTCCCTTGCCGTACTTGAACGGCTTTGGAAGTGCCATTTTGTTGAAGAGCACATCCCCGAGCTGCTTGGGCGAATTGACGTTGAATTCCACACCGGCCATCTCGTGAATGGTGCGTTCCAGGCGGCGAATGTCGCCCTGGAGCTTATCTGACATTTCCTTAAGCACGTCGCAATCAAGCTGCACTCCGGCCTGCTCCATGCCGTGCAGCACAAAGGCCAGCGGAAGGTCGATTTCGCGATAGAGCCGCGCAAGGTCCGGCTCGGCTTCGACCTCTTTGCGCAATGTTTCCGATAGCCGAAGCGTCATGTCGGCTGCTTCGGCCAGAGAGCCGGAGAGCTTGAGGCCCAACCGTCGCAGCGCAACCTCTGGCAACGTATGCGCGCTGTACGTAGGATCGAGCAGATAGGAGTACAGCATGGTGTCGTGCTCAACTCCGGCGAGCGTCAGGCCGGTATCGGCGAGCGCATGCACGGTGGACTTCGCATCGTGTACGGCCTTTACGACGGCGGGGTTGGAGAGCAACTGAGCGATGCGCGTGCCGTGCGAGCCGGTGAGCTCGGTCGTATAGCTCTCGGATTTCACGGCCGAGAGAGCGATCTGCTGCCGCTCCTGTGCGGCTGCGGTTTCTTCAGCGACGGCAGGAGCTAAAGGCTCGCCCAAGGCGAGTGTGCCCTGCTCGGGAGCTTCGTCTTCCGCTGCTGCGGAATCGTCGGCGACGCCAGAGGCAGCGGTTAATTCGGCCTCGGTCAGTTTTACTGCAGCACTCAGGGCGATGGCCAGCGTCTTCGCCTTCGCCAATTCTTCCAACGCCTCAGAGGTCAGTTCGCCATACTTGGTCTCGCCAACAGCTTCGCCTTCGGCGAGAAACTCTTTTTGCAGTGTGGTGAATTCCAACTCGCCGAAGAGCTCGCGCGCGGCGGTGATGTCGGGATCTTGCGCACGCATCGCCTCCGGCTCAAACGGAATCGACACGTTGCAATCGATGGTGACCAGTTCTTTGCTCAGCAAAATCATCTCGCGATTCTGTTGCAGCGATTCGCGATAGGTTTTCTTCTGAACCTCATCGGCTCTGGCCAACAACTCATTCAGCGTCTTGAACTGCTGAATCAGTTCCACCGATCCTTTGTCGCCGATTCCGGGAGCGCCGGGCACGTTGTCGATCGAGTCGCCGCGCAGAGCCATCAGATCGACGACCTGCTCAGGAGTGACCCCGAGCGACTCCTCTACTTTGGCGCGATCGCAGATCAGGTTGTCCTTGGGAGGATTGAGCACGCAGACGTTGCCATCCACAAGCTGCATCATGTCCTTGTCGCTGCTGACGACATAGACCGCGTAGCCTGCTTCGGCGGCACGCTTCGAAAGCGTGCCAATCACGTCGTCGGCCTCGAAGCCCTGGCGACCAAGGATCGGAATGCGGTACACGTCGAGCGCGCGATGAATGTAGGGGATCTGCTGACGCAGGTCTTCAGGCATTTCGCTGCGATTGGCCTTGTATCCCGCGTAGGCGACTTCGACGATTTCGCCCGTCTCCTTGTCGCGCTTCTTCATCGCGGGCATTGCCGCGCCCTGTGCTTCGCGGAAGCTGGGGCCCATGTCGAAGACGGCGGCAATGTATTCGGGCGAGAAATCCTTGCGCAGCTTGTTCAACATGTTGACAAAGACATAGGTAGCCGCCGTGGGTAGTCCCGAGCGCGTGGACATGGGGCGCTGGCGAATCATGGCGTGATAGGCGCGGAAGACGAATGAATACGCATCGATGAGAAAGACGCGGCCCTTGCCTGTGGGAGGGAGAACGGGAGCGTTGGGCACGACGGCAGGTTCAGTAGAGACGGATTTCTTCTTAGGAGGCACGATCAAATGCTAACAAATACAGGGCGGCTCGGCATGGAATGTGGGTAGCTCGAGCGTTGCCTTCTACATCACTGAATATAGAAAGGATCGCTACTGCCTGCGTATATGCGGCCTGCGCTGAGCGCCGGGGGTGCAGCTTTGATCGGCTTGAGGAAGGAAATTCCAAGCAAATATGGTCCGGGTGAGTGGATGAACTCTGGAACAAGCCAATCATACTTGCCCGTATTAGGCACATTCTTTGCGTCTAAGACCAGCGCGTCGCGCCTACGACTGGACGTGTCCTGAATGGTGATTCTTACACTTCGAATCCTGAGGCCGCGTTTCGTTCGCCATCGAATCGTGTAGTGCGTATTCGGCTGTAACCTGTCTTGCGCTGCCGGAAAGGCAATCTGAAACGCTGCATTTGGATCGCTGTTCCTTATGGTTCTTAGAAACAGATCGTAAGTGTGGAGAATTTCAGCGTCAGAGCTGCACGAATAGATTGCTATATATATCGTAAAGCACTTACAAGATGGAAACGAATCACAATCGGCTTGACGCCCTCCAATGCCGATCCAACGATTTCCTCTTTGAGTCTCACCTTTGGGGAGCAGCGTGAGGCCAAGAACGTATGCGGGCTTACCTGCGGCCTCTTCTGGAGGAGTTCTGTAGTATTGCGGCTCTACTTTCCAGTTTGCCGGATACTTAAAACTCAAGCCGCCCCACTTGTAAGTAATCCAGTTCTCAATCTCGTTTTCGGCAGCAGGAAAATTGCTTGACTGATGTACTGGTGATTGGCTTGGAGAAGAAGCCTGGCCTCCAGCTCGTGCGAAAGGTACTGGAAGGTAAATAATGATCGCCGCGATTCCAATCAGGATTGCGCAGCTTCTCCTCTGCATCATGGCTCTTTCCTCGGGCTGTATTATGCTCCGAGCAGAACTATTGATAACAGACTTTTGTGCAGCTGATTCCATAACGGAACTACCTTCCGGCTGGACGTGACGCCATTGTTAGGAAAACTCACTCGATGAACATGCAGTCCCCGTAGCTGAAGAAGCGGTACCGCTGCTCGACCGCGTGGTGGTAGGCGTTGAGAATGGTCTCGCGTCCGGCAAAGGCGGAGACCAGCATCAACAGCGTGCTTTTCGGCAGATGGAAATTCGTCAGCATCGCATCGATCAGGCGGAAGCGGTATCCGGGGTAGATGAAGATGTTGGCCTCACCACTGTGAGCGGTGATTTGCTGCGGCGTTCCCTGCTCTGGAGGAGGATTTTGACTGGCGGCGTATTCCAGTGTGCGCACGGTGGTGGTGCCGATGGCGACGACGCGACGGCCCTCGCGCTTCGCTCGCGTGATACGCTCGGCGGTTTCCTCCGGAATCTGGTACCACTCGGTGTGAATCTTGTGCTCTTCGACGACTTCGGTGCGGATGGGTGAGAAGGTGCCGAGGCCGACGTGAAGGGTCACGGATGCGGTCTCGATGCCCCTGTCGCGGAGTTGGGCGAGAACCTCTTCCGTAAAATGCAGGCCAGCGGTGGGGGCGGCGACCGATCCGGGATCGCGGGCGAAGACCGTCTGATAGCGGGTGCGATCTTCGGGCGTATCCTCGCGGTCGATGTAGGGGGGCAAGGGAATGTGGCCCAGGGCTTCGAGGCGGGCGAAGAAATCGGGGACGGGCATGAAGCGGATAGTGCGCTCGCCGAACTCTCCGCGGGCGAGCACCTCGGCCTCAAGCTGCGGCTGGCCCGCGAGGTCTCCGAAGTAGAGCCGCTCGCCGGGCATGATCTTTTTGCCGGGACGAACGAGGGCCTGCCAGAGCTGCTCCGGGCCGGGAAGTCGGCGGGTCAGCAACACCTCGACGCGTCCCTTCAGGAAGTCTCGCGAGGCGGGATTGGCGGGGCTCAATGGTTGCGAACGGCTGCCGCTTCTGTGGCCGAAAAGACGCGCCGGAAGGACCCGAGTGTCGTTAAAGACGACGAGGTCGGTGGGGCGCAGGAGCGAGGGAAATTCTGTGAAAACCGTATCGCGCAGACAGCCGTCCGTGCGCGACTCCCGATGCGACTTCACATGCAACATGCGCGAGGCCGCACGCTCGGCGGGCGGGTGCTGCGCAATCAGCTCCGGGGGTAGGGGGAAATCAAAATCGGAAACAAGCACAAAATAATTATAGGTCCCGGAAAGGATTGAGCAGCTGAACACAGAAAATGTGGCCAAGCGCTTGAGCCTACGGTACTATGCGTTGAGCGGGAAATTTCCGATTGGACTGAATTCGTAATGAGCGAGCATGAATCCCGGCTTGAAATTTTGCGCTTCGGCAAGATGTTGCACGAACGCGGTCTGATTGCCGCGACGGACGGCAACATTTCTGTGCGTCTGAACGAAGTTTCGGCCCTGATTACCCCAACCTGCATTTGCAAAGGCATGATGTCCACCGAGGACCTGCTCGTAGTGGACATGCATGGACGCAGGGTTTCGGGCTTTCGCGACGTGACCAGCGAAATCGGGATGCACATGACGATCTACCGCATGCGTCCGGATGTCCATGCAATCGTACACGCTCATCCTCCGACGGCCACCGGTTTTGCCGCCTGTGGGCTTGCTCTCGATCAGGCGCTGATCAGTGAAGTTCTGCTCTCGCTCGGTACCGTTCCGCTGGCCCACTACGCGACGCCGGGGACTTCCGAACTCTCCGAGGCGCTGGAGCCGTTTATCCCAGATCATGATGCGGTGCTGATGGCCAACCACGGCGTAGTCACCTATGGCTGCGACCTGATGCAGGCCTACATGAATATGGAAACCGTGGAGCACTTCGCTAAGATCGCGCTGGTGGTAAAACAGCTCGGCTGCGAGCGTCCGCTGGGAGCCGAGCAGGTCAACAAACTTCACGAAATGCGCCAGCGTATTCAGCACTACAAGTCGGAACTTCGGACCAGAGCGTAAAGGCAAAGGTTTCAAAGTTGCAAGGTTGAAGCCCTTAAAACCTTAGTCTCGCGTGTGGACGAATTCTTCTATTGCGCGACGAGTGCTTGCCTGCGGCGTTTCATTGGCATAGCCAAAGGGCAGCAGCGCCAACGGCACATGCTCCTTTGCGATGTCCAGTACTGCGGAAACCTTTGCCGGAATGAACGCTCCCACCCAGCAAGTCGCCAAGCCCAGGTCCACAATCGCCAGGTGAGCCAAGGTGGCGGCTATGCTGGCATCCTGCAGCGCCCAATGTTCCTTGTTGTCGTACTCGCAGCGCGCGGCGTTGGTGCAGACCACCAGCGCCATGGGGGCCTGTGAGATCCAATCGTGATTGAATGTCGCCGCTGCCAGGGACTTCATGCGCTCGGGGCCACTGACCACGTAAATCTCATAGGCCTGGAAGTTTCCCGCCGACGGCGAGGTGCGGACCATCTCCAATATCTGGGATACCAACTCCTGCGCAACAGGCTCGGGACAATACCGCCGCACTGAATGCCGCGCTCGCACTAATTCCGTCCATTGCATGCAAATTTCCCCGGCTTCTTATGATTGCTGTTCAGCTTTGAGGATATCGCGCGAGGCGTTCTGGTCCTGTGCGCTGTATCACCTGTCGTTATGCGGAAAACGTTAATGCGCAATCTCTGCGTACAAAAACAAAAAAGCCGGTGGGGGAACCGGCTTTCCTGGGAGTGAGGTCTTGGCTTTCGGACTACTCACCGCCAAAGTGGAAGCGCATACCGGCGCGGAAGTTCGCGGTTAGAGCCGGATAGCCCAACACCTCTTCGTAATGCCTGTTCAGCAGGTTCTCGACGTTGGCATAGAGCGTGGCGTGATGGCAGAGCCGGTACCAGCCACCGGCGTCCACCCTGGCGTATCCGGCGGCGTGCGTGTAGCCAAAGCCGAGGAAGTCCGAGTCGGCGCGGCGACCGATAAACGATCCGCCGAGCGTAGCTCCGAAGCGCGGCCGAGTGTATCCCAGCAGCACCGTCCCAGCGTGCTTGGGGCGGCGCAGAAGCGGCGCACCTGCGTCGGTGAGGGGGTTAATGCTGAGCGGGGCGCGCAGGATTTGCGTCGAGGTGTAGAAATAGGAGCCCTGCAGTTGGAATGCCGGGCTGATTCTGGCGCTAACGTCCAACTCCGCGCCGTGTGCCAGCGCCTTATTGATGTTGATGTACTGGGAGACAAAGGTGACGGGATCGGTGTTGAGGTTGATCTGGTTGCGGAACAGAGTATTGAAATACGTGGCCGTTGCCGCCATGCGCGAGCCAAATTTCTGCTCGACTCCAGCCTCAAGGTTGCGCGCTTCTTCAGCTTTCAGGGCGGGATTCTTGATGATGTTGTAACCGCCAATCCCAAACGATTCTTCGAATCGCGGCTCTTTGATTCCCTCACTGTAGCTGCCCTTGAGCCGTGTACCGGTTAGCACGCCGTGTCCTCGTGATACGAGATAGGTGAGCGAAGCGCGCGGAATCGCACGATTGCCGAAGCTCTCATTGTGTACGAAGCGTGCGCCGAGGACGGCCGTCATCCGTCCGAACTCCACAAACTGCTCACCATAGACGGCGTGATTGCGACGCAGGCCGTGGTTCAGCGGCGGGAGCGTTGTGTCGCCCACAAAACCGTTCTCGTCTTCGAACTCGTAGCCGAAGTTGGTGCGCGCGCGTCGCGATTCCCAGTATTCGCCGCTGTAGCGAACGCCGAAGCGATTGATGTCAGCCACATCGCCGTATGGAAAATCGATGGGGCCGAAGGAAGGTGAAGTGCGCCATGGATCCATGACGCTGTCGATGTCGTGGCGCTGGTGGTTGTAATTGTAGATGGTGAGTTGATGCTGCCATTTTTCCGGCGCGGCGATGTTCAAGTCCAATGCCGCCAGCAGATTGTTCTGGTGCGCGTGGGCGTCGGAGTCCGGCAACAGCAATTGCTGCCCTAGGAATGTGGTCTCGCCGGGTACGCCTATGTGCGAGTTGTTGTGTCTTACATGCAGACGCGCAAAAGCGTTGGTCGCAAGCTGCAGCCCAAGGTTTGCGCCCTCGGTTGCGTTGTCGTAATTGTCGTTTGCACCCTGTCCGGCGGAGTGGAAATTGTCGCCATAGAGGTTGTAGTCATAGCGGCCTTGCGCGCCGGAGAGTGAAGCGTAGCCGTGTGCGGTCTGGAAGTTTCCGCCATCTGCGCCGAAACGCAGTTCCGGAACCTTGGTATGACCGATGGCAGACGTGATCTGCAGCACACTGCTCATTGCATCTGAACCGTAGAGTACGCTTTCGGAGCCTCGCATCAACTCCAGACGGTCGGCGGCAGCCATCGAGATGTTGCCGAAGTCAAACGTGCCGCCCGGATCATCGACCGGAACGCCATCAATCAGCACCTTGTTGTAACGCGAGTCGCCGCCGCGCACGAACAGAGAGGTCTGGCCGCCGCGATTGCCTGCATCGGCCAGAATTACGCCGGGGAGGAAACGAATCGCATCTGAAACCGCGACCGGTTGCAGCGTCGTCAAGGTGACCGAGTCGAGGGTCGAAACATTGAGGCCGGTGAGTCCGGCTTCCACTGGCGAAGGGGCGGCGGAGACTACCACGGTTTCCGATTGCGAGGTGAGCTTCAGATGCGCAGTGATCTCACTGGAATCTTTTACGGCGATGCTCAGAGGAGCAAAGCCCGGAGCCAATACTTCGACGCGAAGCGTCGTGCCATTCAGATTGGTGAAATTGGCAATACCTTTCGCATCGCTCGTACCGAGCGCCAGTGGCTGGCGCGAATTTTCAGCATAGACGGCGACACGCGCTCCGTTAACGGCGGAAGACGAAGGATCGAGCACACGGACACGGAAGTCCAGGGCAGAAGCGGAAATAGAAATTAACAGTAGGAAAAAACAACAAACTACGAGGCGGAAAGCTCGCATACATCCTCCCTCACACGCGAAAGGGGTTGTGGGTGTGTTCGCGCCGGTCTCCTGGCTGTTCGGGGTGGTCTCTTCAGACCGGGTCGCCTCACGCCTTCCCATGCAAATTGCACAGTGGCTACAAGGGGCTTTCCCCGACTTACAGTTGCGCGGCAGCGCGGGATTCTCACCCGCTTCCCATGCCTGGAGGCGAGAGCCTCAGGCGCGCGAACGCTGAATTGGCAAAGAACACGACTCCAATTTAGAAACGAATGGCGACTCAAAAGACAGGAAGGATTCCTTCCACAACTCAGGAGGCGGACATCATCGGTAGCCGATGAGATGACTTTAGGAGCTTTGTAGCGCAGTGTCAATCAAGAGGGAGCGTGATCATCGAAAAGCGCGTTTGGCGCAAGACTCAAAGTTGCTGAGCTGCAATAGAGTTAGGGTCGTCTTGAGCTTAGGCCGCGTTGGAGCTCTCGGTCAGGGCGATGACGGCAAGTTCGAGGCGATCTTTTGCGCCGGTCTTGCTGAAGATGCTCTGCAGATGACGCTTCACCGTGTTTTCGCTGATGGTCAGTTGCAGCGCGATATCCTTGTTTTTCATTCCACGCGCCACAAGATAGGCGATCTGTTTTTCACGGTCACTGAGACGCTGCAGGTTGGTTGCTCGCTCCTGATGGGTTTCAGCGGTCATGGCCATCAGAACTCCCTGGGCTACATCGTCACTGAACGCCAATTCGCCATCGGCCACCGCTCGTATGGCAGTGAATAGCTTTTCCGGCGTATCGCCTTTCAGCACTAACCCGCGAGCTCCCAGTCGAACCACTTGCACGTAATCGGATTGGCTTTCCGAACCGGTGAGCACCACGCTGGAGACTCGTTCCGTGGCGCGATCAAGCTGGCGGAGCACCTCAAAGCCATCCATTGCCGGCATGAACAGATCGAGAACCAGTACGTCGGGATGCTCTCTTTCGATCATTTCGAGGGTTTCCAATCCGTTGCTGGCTGTGCCTACTACTTCAAAGTCACGTTGCGCGGCGAGCAGCGCGCCGAGAGATTCACGCAAGACGGCGTGGTCATCGGCCACGGCAACACGAATTTTTTCTGCGCGGAACATGTCAGCTTAGATGCGAATTAAGGCCCGGCTTGATGAGCTTCTCCAAACATATTTATTTTCCCGGCGAACGTGGCCATACGGAAGGGTCGATGCACACCCTTCGTTCCCCTTTAAATCAAGGCAAATGATGGGACTTATGCTATATTCCGAGACAATAGCGCGCCCCCATTCCTTGCGTTCTGTTGCCGCTATCGCGTGAACACGTGACCATTGATGAAGAGTTAGGGCTGCTGGAAGATTCGTTTCGGCGGCTGAAAATCGAATTCGACGTCTATTTTGCCGGAGGAGCCAAGAAGCCCCCGGTCGATACCGAGTCACGCGTCCAACACCTGATCCGGCGGAATCTCGATAATGGCCGATTGACCTTCCCTCAGCGTTTCCGGCTGAATTCCGTAGCCCAGAAATATTCTGTTTTCAGCGACCTTTGGCGGCGGAAAACAAGAATCAAGGACGAGGGCTATCGCCGTCCCCAGGATGCGCTGCTCGGAGTGGGAGGCTTCGGCCATGTGGATGTACGGGAAAGAACGGGCGATGTCGAACCCGAGAGTTTCCTGCTATTCACCAGCGATGTCATCGAGGTGGTGGCGCTCTATGAGGCGGTGGTACGCGCGCGCGAGGTTGCCGGACAACCGCTCGGCGCCTTCGATTCATTCGCCAAGTTCGTGCAAGCTAAATCGGCGCAGATTCGCAATCAATTCCACTGCGAAGCCGTCGAGTACACTGTAATGGTGAAGGGCGGGCAAGTCCGTCTGAAGGCGCGCGCTCGCAAAGACATCTAGTTTCGTGCTATCGCCGGTTCGCCGACGCGAATAGAACGGGGCAAATCACCGAAATCCCTGCGGCAACCAGAAGGCCGTCAGGCCATCCCTCCCGGGCATCCCGGAAGAATTCATAGTTAGCGAGGAAGTCATGGCAAAGATCGAACGTGCCATCCTGAGTGTCACCGACAAAACCGGTCTGGTTGAGTTTGCCCGCAGAATCGCCGCCCTAGGCGTGGAACTGATCTCCACCGGCGGCACCGCACGCGTACTGCGCGATGCGGGCCTTGCAGTTCGCGATATCAGCGACCTTACGGGCTTCCCGGAGATGCTGGATGGGCGGGTCAAAACTCTCCATCCCAAGGTTCATGGCGGCATTCTGCACGTGCGCTCAAACCCTGCCCACGTGGCGGCGATCAACGAACATGGGATTCAACCGATCGACATGTTGGTAGTGAATCTTTACGCGTTCGAAAAAACGGCGGGTAAGCCCGGAGTCCACTTCGAGGAGATCATCGAGAATATCGACATCGGCGGGCCCTCGATGGTTCGTTCGGCGGCCAAGAATTTTCAGGATGTCGCCATCGTAACCTCTGTCGCCGACTACGAATCGATCGCAAACGAGTTGGAGCAACACTCCGGCGAGCTTTCGCTGAAAACGAAGTGGGGCCTGGCTCAGAAAGCATTTGCCACCACCGCCGCTTACGACACGGCTATCGCCAATGCGCTCGCCGAAATCACTGTCGATGACGCTGCAAAATTTGATATCAGCCAGGTCGGCCAGAGCGCCAGTTTCCCTGAGACTCTGCGCCTCCAGTTTCACAAAGCCTTCGACCTGCGTTATGGAGAGAATCCGCACCAGAAGGCGGCGCTCTATTCGGATGGCAGCGGCAAAGGCGTCGCGAATGGCAAACAGCTTCAGGGCAAGGAACTGAGCTACAACAATATCGTCGATCTGCAAGCGGCATGGGATCTGGCGCAGGAATTCTCCGAGCCAGTGTGCGCCATCATCAAGCACACGAACCCCTGCGGCACAGCCACGGGAGCCACGCTGAAGGAAGCTTATGTTCGCGCTCTCGAATGCGATCCAGTGTCTGCTTTTGGAGGCGTGATTGGCGTTAACCGCATCATTGACGCCGAAGCCGCCGGTGAGATGGCGAAGCTGTTTGTCGAAGCGATTGCCGCTCCGGGATTTACTCCGGAGGCTCGCGAAGCTTTTGCCAAGAAGAAGAATCTTCGTCTGGTTGAGATCGCGGACGTGAAACAGAAATGGGTGCTGAAGAATGTTTCCGGCGGAGTGCTGGTGCAGGACAACGACCTGTACCCGATCACCGAGGCCGATCTGAAAGTGGTCAGCAAGCGTCTCCCGACGGCAGAAGAGATGCGGGCGATGCTGTTCGCCTGGAAGGTCTGCAAGCACGTGAAGTCGAACGCGATTCTTTACGCCCGAGACGGCCAGAGCGTTGGCGTGGGAGCCGGGCAGATGAGCCGGGTTGATTCGGCCCGGATCGGCGCGGAAAAAGCCGTGCTGCCACTGGCCGGAACCGTCGCCGCCAGCGATGCGTTCTTCCCCTTCCCGGATGGGGTGGAAGTCATCGCCAACGCCGGCGCCACGGCGATCATTCAGCCTGGTGGCTCGGTGCGGGATCAGGAAGTAATCGATGCAGCGGACCGGCTGGGACTCGCGATGGTGGTGACCGGAGTGCGACACTTCCGTCATTAAGCGAACGCGGGCCTGGAGTTCATTCGCGTGAACTCCAGGTCAAACGACTTGTGGGCTGATGTTCGAGATGTTGATCAGCTCCACGCTGAACTGAAGCCAAAGCTCGATACCTTGCCGAAAGGGGATGTGTACGGGCCAGTAAACCAACACTACGGAGAACGGGAGTTGCTGGTGCTTGCACCGGATGGAAATCTGCTTGCGTTTGGGCAAGCCATTCGCGCGGACTCGACGAAGAGTGGAAGCTGAACGGCGGAGAAACGGCCTGTGACTCCTATCACAAGCTGGATTTGGCCCGCTCTGATAAACTTTAATCTTTATGTCTTCTCCCAATTCGCTATTCGTCCGTGCCTGTAAAGGTCTTCCCACCGACTCGACCCCTGTCTGGTTTATGCGCCAGGCTGGCCGCTACATGGCCGAGTATCGCGAAGTCCGCAAGCACCATTCCCTCGTCGAAATCTGCAAGAAGCCCGCACTGGCCGCGGAAGTAACGATCACGGCTGCTGAGGCTCTGGGCGTCGACGCCGCTATCATCTTTGCCGACCTGCTGCTTCCGCTGGAAGTCATGGGTCTGCCCTTTCACTTCTCCGCCGGAGAGGGCCCGGTCATCGAGAAGCCAATCCGCTCGGCAGAAGACATCAAGGTTCTCACGACGGACGGCGCGCCCGATCTGATGTATGTTTCCGAGGCGATTGCCGCGTGCGTGAAACATTGGGGAGACAAGCTCCCTATGATCGGATTCTGCGGCGCACCCTTCACCCTCGCAAGCTACATGGTTGAGGGCGGCGGTTCGCGCAACTACCTTGAAGTCAAGAAGCTGATGTATCGCCAGCCGAAGGTTTGGGACGAGTTGCTACGCAAGCTCAACATCGTGCTCGCCGCCTATATCGCCGATCAGGTGAAGGCCGGTGCCGATGTCATCCAGGTATTTGATAGCTGGGTGGGCTGCCTGAGCGTGGAGGACTATCGCAAGTACGTTCTTCCCCGCACCAAGGAGTTGATCTCGGCGCTGAAGAAGACGGGCGTGCCCATCATTTACTTTGGAACCGACAGCACTACCCTGCTGCCCTCGATGAATGAGACAGAAGCCGATGTGATCGGTCTCGACTGGCGCGTTCCGCTCGATGAAGGCTGGAAAATGTTGAACCATCGTTGCGCCGTGCAGGGCAATCTCGACCCCGTCCTGCTGTTTGCGGAATGGGATGAATTAAAGCTGCGCGCCAAGAACATTCTGGATCTGGCGGGAAACCGTCCGGGACATATCTTCAATCTCGGTCACGGAATTTTGCCGCAGACTCCAGTGGAGAACGTAAAGGACCTGGCGAAATTTGTTCGGGAGTATTCGGCGCAGCATCGCAGCGCCACCGCCGGGACTCGATAAATATGCAGAAGCCTGCCGTCCTGCTGCTTGCGCATGGAACTCCGGAGACGATCTCCGAGATCCCGGCCTATCTGGCCAACGTGACCAGCGGGCGGCCGCTTCCGCCCGCCGTTGTTGATGAGATCAAACATCGCTACTCGCTGATTGGCCGCTCACCGCTAACGGAAATCACCATGCAACAGGCGGCTCGCATTTCCGCCGAGCTGGGCTTGCCGACCTATGTCGGTATGCGCAACTGGAAACCCTACATTCGCGACACGGTTTTGCAGATGGCGGCGGACGGTGTAACGCACGCGCTCACCATTTGCCTTGCGCCGCACAACTCCCGCACCAGCGTCGGACTGTACCGGCGCGCCGTGATTGGCGAAACCGGCAAAGCACCGTTCACCGTGGACTTCGTTCCGGAGTGGCACTCAGAGCCGCTGCTGATTCGCTCCTTCTCGGAAAAGCTGCGCGACGGCTGGTCGCGTGCCTGCCTTGACGCCAACGCGCCAGTGCCAGTTCTGTTCACCGCGCACAGCGTTCCGGTGCGAACGATTGAAGCCGGCGATGATTACGAGCGCCAGACTCGCGAGACCGCTGAGTTAGTCGCTGCCACTATTCCCGAGATTAACGGACATTGGCGCTTTGCTTTCCAGAGCCAGGGTATGAGCGGCGGAGAGTGGCTAGGGCCTACGGTTGAGAGCGTCATTGAAGGGCTGGCCGCGGCGGGGTACAAGCATTTATTTGTGCAGCCGATTGGCTTCGTATGCGACCACGTGGAAGTGCTCTATGACGTGGATATCGCTTTCAAGAATTTTGCCGATGAAAGAGGCATTGCGCTGACGCGGGCCGAATCGCTGAATGACTCCGTGCTCTTTGCGCGGGCTGTCGCGCAACTTGCGCGCACGCGTCTCGCATCGGTGGCGCAGTCCGGAGTGTAGAGGAAATGTGATGAGCCGCTTACAGAGATGGTGCTTGATGTTGGCGCTACCTGTTGCACACATTTGTCTATGTCTGGCGATTACCTTCGAGTTATTCGGTGGCGATTCTGCATGGCTGTGGATGCTGGTCTATATACTCGATACACCAGCATCGTTGCTAGTTACCGGGGACCCGGTAGCGCTGGCGTGCTTCGGGACCCTCTGGTGGTTCCTTCTGAGCTTTAGCGGGTACTGGGCATTCGATCTCATATTTCTACGTCATGCTCGCGAGCAAGAGACTGTCCGGCAGCCGCAGCAACAGGGGCACATCGAGAGTTGAAGAGTTAATAGGTTAGGAGTTTTCATACATGCGTATCGCAATTATTGGCGGCGGCATCTCGGGTCTTAGTGCCGCTTATTACTTGGAGCAGGAACGTGCCGCAGGCGCGCCGGTCGAGTATTCTCTTTTCGAATCGAGCGATCGGCTCGGCGGCGTAATGTTCAGCGACAAGGTGGGCGACTGCGTTGTCGAAGGCGGGCCTGATTCTTTTCTTACTGAAAAACCGTGGGCCAATCAGCTTTGCGCGGAACTCGGAATCGCAGACGACCTGATCGGCTCGAATGATTCGCAGCGCATCACCTACATCTTGGTCAAGGGGCGATTGATTCCGATGCCGGATGGGCTGATGTTCATGGTGCCGACGAAGCTGATTCCCACGGCACTGACACGACTGTTCTCGTGGGGCACAAAGTTCAAGATGCTCGGCGAACTGCTGCATCCGCCGCGTCCGGTGGGCAAGGATGAAACCGTGGCGCAGATGGTGGAACGTCACTTTGGATCCGAAGTGGTGGACCGTCTTGCGGACCCGTTGCTTAGCGGAGTTTACGGTGGTGATGCTGCTTCGTTGAGCGTTCGAGCGGTGCTGCCGAAGTTCGTTGAGATGGAAGAGAACTACGGTTCCCTGTGCCGCGCAATGCTGGCGGGACGCAAGAAAATGGCGGCGATGCAGAAGGCAAAGGGCTATTCGCCGAAGCCGCTGTTCAGCTCGCTTAAGGGCGGCATGCAACAGATGATCGATGCGATTGTCGCACGACTGAATCCGCAGAGCATTCGCACTTCGACCGAAGTGGGCCAGCTTACGCAGAAAGATGGCGGCTGGGAACTGATTACGCCGCGCGGGCCGGAACACTTCGACAGCGTGATTTTTGCTACTCCGGCGCGCATCGCGTCGAAGATGCTGGCCGCGATCGACGCGCAGCTCTCGGAAGATCTGGGCAAGGTTGAGTACAGCTCGTCGGTCACCGTGACGTTGGGCTACGAGCGGGAGCAGTTGAAGAAGTGCCCTCCGGGATTTGGTTTCCTGATTCCGCGCAGCGAAGGAACGCGCATGCTGGCGACAACTTTCGTGCACACCAAGTTCCCGTTCCGCGCGCCTGATAACAAGGCGCTGGTGCGCTGCTTCCTCGGCGGAGCGAATGACCAAGGCGTGCTGAAGTTGAGCGATGAAGAGATTACGGCGGTGGTACGCAAGGAACTCAAGCAGATTGCGGGGCTCGAAGCCGATCCGTGGTTTGTGAAGGTGTATCGCTGGGATCGCTCAATGGCCCAGTACACGCCGGGGCACCTGGAACGCATCGAGCGCATTGGCGCTACGCTGAAGCAGATGCAGAACCTGTCGATTGCGGGAAATTTTTATAAAGGAATTGGCGTTCCGGATTGCATTCGCACCGGCAAGGAAGCTGCACAGCACATGGCGACCTTGGCGCGCGAGGGCCAGACGGTTAAGGCCTAGGATTGACCGGTTGGGTAATCGTTTTTGAGGCGAAGTTTATCGATTGTGCAATCGTTGTGCAGGAAGTCTGACGATTGCTTGATTGATTACCCGCATCGGGTTCGGCTATTTACCGAAGAGTAAATCGTTGGGTTTCAAGAGCTCCGGGCCGCAATTTCCAGCGGCGCGGAGCTTTTTTGGCGTGAAACCAGGAGGCATGTTGCAGCTTCCGACTCGCCTTCGTCCGGTGGCGTGCGCTAACATCATTCGCGATGCCACGTATTTTGATTGTCGAAGATGAAGTCCACCTGGCGCAAGGGCTGCTGTTCAATCTTGAGGTAGAGGGCCACGAGGTCTCCGCGGTGGAGACGGGCGAGGCAGCGCTTGAAACTCTGCTTGATCGCGGCGAGCACTTCGACGCCGTGGTTCTGGATATCATGCTGCCGGGAGTGAACGGCTTCGATGTGGCCGACCGGCTACGAGCGGCGCAGAACTATGTTCCCATCCTGATGCTGACGGCGCGCTCGCGTCCGGAGGATGTGCTGAAAGGTTTTGCGGCAGGAGCGGACGACTATCTGCCGAAGCCTTTTGAACTGAACATTCTGATTGCGCGCATTCACGGGCTGCTGCGGCGCACGCAGTGGCAGCGCGAAGTGTCGGCCCGGGAGCGCATGCCGGCCACAGTGGCGGCCGAGAGTGGCAACGATGCGGCGGAGTTGGGGCGCAAGGTTGAGGGATCGCAGAATCCTGTAGCTCACGATGTGTTTAGCTTTGATGGACGCACGCTGGACTTCAGCACGTTGGAGCTTACGGCTCCGGCGGGTAAGATTCAGCTCACGCTGATGGAAGCATCGCTGCTGCGCTACTTCATCGATCATCGCAATGAGAACGTGAGCCGCAAGCAGATTCTGGAAGAAGTTTGGGGACTGCACGAGGACACGGACACGCGGGCGATCGATAACTTCATCGTGCGGCTGCGCCGGTATCTGGAAGACTCACCGGCGACGCCAAAGTATCTGATTACGGTGCGCGGGATTGGGTATCGGTTTCTGCCGGAGTGACGCGCACGACGATTCGATTGCTGGCTGAAAAGCCAAGCGTCTCGACAAGGCACGGATGAACCACTAAGGGTCCGCACGACGCAGGGTCGATCCGGTTTGTTGGCGACTCCTCGGAATACTACCTTGGGCCGCGCTCGCCGAAGTCAAAGGCAGCGACCATGGGACCCATGCGCTTCAGGCCCTCGGGAGCGTCCAGTTTTTTCATCAGCAGCTCGATGATTGTGAACTCGCCGGCGAGTTCCGCCTCGGACAGCGCCCGCTCAAGATCAGCCTCGTTGTGAACCTTGAAGGCGCGCACCGGCTGTCCATCCGCCAGTACCTCGGCCAGCTTCGCATGTTGCCAGCTCTGAATATCGTTGTAGGCCGCGTCGGGGCCAAGAATCACACGCTCAATGGTGTAACCGCCGTTGTTGATGATGAAGATGATTGGCTTCAGACGGTGGCGCAGAATCGTTGAAAGTTCCTGCGCAGTCATCTGGAGCGAACCATCGCCGATAAACAGCAGGTGTCTGCGGTGTGGCGCGGCGAGCAGCGTACCCAGCAATGCGGGAAGCGTGTAGCCAATCGAGCCCCATGTTGTCTGGCCAATATAAGTTGTGCAGGCAGGCAGCAGTACCCCGGCCAGCCCCGCCTGCGAGCAGCCATTCTCGGCAATCACCACGTCGCCCTCGCGCACAAAGCGGGCCAGCCGCGGCCATAGCCGCGCATGCGTCAACGCAGAGCTACCATCGACCTCGGGAACATTCTCTTCACCTTGCGCGGCTGCGCTTGACGGGGGATACCGTTCGCGCTGCGGCAGGCGCTCGGCGAGCCGCTCCAGCACCTCATGCGCCGTTATCCCTTCAAACACGCGCCCATTGATCGTCGCGCTGTAAGGCTCCAGTACGATCGTCTCAGGCGTTGGGATCTGCTGGCTGAAGTAGCCCGTGGTCGCGTCGAAGAAACGCGCTCCCACCGTAATCAGACAGTCGGACTCCTCGATTGTCTTCAGTGCCTGCGGCGCGCTTGCCTGCCCGGCGTAGATTCCGCGATAGAGCGCGTGTTGCTCGTTGAACACGCTGCGACCGCTCGCCAAGCTCGCAAAGGGAAGCCCGCAACGCTCGCCCAGAGCGCACAGAAACGGACGCAATCCAAAGCGATGCGCATCGGCGTCCACCAGCAGCGCGGGCTGCGTGGCTCGGGCAATGCGCTCGGCCATCAGCTCGACTACTTGCTCAATCTGCATGGCGTCGCCGGTAACCGTGGCGGCCGTCAGAGGCGTGGCCGGAGCGTCAATCTCAAGGTAGGAAATATCGGATGGCAACTGCAGATAGACCGGACGTTTTTCGCGCAGGCAGGTGAGCAGCAGACGGTCAATCTCAATCGCCGCGTTGGCAGGAGTGATGCGTGCATGCGCCGCCGTGAACTGCGCAAGACAGGTCAGGACGTCCTCAAAGTCGCCGGTCCCGGAAGTATGGTGGAGGATGGCGCGATTGTGAATGGCGTGCAGCGGAGGCACTCCGCTGATGCAGATGACGGGGACGTGCTCGGCGTTGGCACCGGCGATACCGTTCAGCGCGCTCAGGTCACCCACTCCATAGGTGAGCACCAGCGCCGCCACTCCGTGAATGCGCGCGTAGCCGTCGGCCGCGTAGGCTGCGTTGAGCTCATTGCACGTGCCAATCCACTCCATTCCGTCGCAGGCGAGAACCTGCTCCAGAAACGCCAGATTGAAGTCGCCCGGCACTCCGATGAGGTGTGCGATTTTTAGCTCTTTGAGGCGCTCAAGCAGATAGTTCCCAATCGTGATCTTTCCCACCGCGCAACTCCCTGTCGGCTCGGTTCGGTAATTGTCCGTACTCCTTATCTTAGGGTATCGACAACGCCGGCTGTCACGATGCGGGCTGGTTCAATCCTTTTCGCAGTTTCATTAATCCTCCTAGTGCGAAGGAACCATGCCAAGATCGCCGGTCCATCGGTGGACAACCACGTTCTGCCCAGATCGGAATCCCCAATCGTTCTTCACGACACCGCCATTCGCTCCTTTACCACCAGTGAACGGAACCGCACAATAACCAGCTCACACCGCCCGCCACGCCCCCAGAGACGGCAAGGCCGCGCCATAAACCGGCACGGCCCAGAAACAGCACAGTTGAAAGATCAGCTTGGAGTTGCACCGGTTTGTCGTGCCATTAATTCACCGCGAAACTCGATGGCTTTTTTGAATGTTGGTTGGAACTCAATAGCCAAGTCCAACCTCGCAATCGCACCATCAATATCGCCGCGCATCGCTAGAGCTTTCGCTAGCAGGAAAAGTGATCGAAAGTTTCTGCTTCCTAGTCCGGCTGCGGCAGCTAAAGCAAGGATCGTCTCCGTGGTCGCTCCCTCAGACTGAAGAAGAATCTCTCCGAGCAACTCCAGCGTCTTAAAATGTGGACAAAGCTCGACAGAGGCACGAAACAAACCGGCTGCGGCTTCGGTCTCGCCACTCTCCATCGCCTTTCGTCCCGCTTGGTATAGATCTGTTGCCGTTTGTTCCAGATTTGCCATTAAATTGGTCCCCCTCCTTGCCCGCTGCACGGATTGGGGAGTAGCCCAACAGGAGACGAATAGTAAGCGGGGTTCCCTGCAGCACGCGAATCCGCGCAGAACTGCTGGTATGGAGTGCGATGGTTCTGCTTGGCCCGGTTATCAAGATCTCTCTGCTCGTTGTACTCTTCCAGCGGTATGGTAATCCACTGCACGATCTCCAACGCCCGCCCATTAAGGCGTTCGAGGAAGCTATTCACCACCAGTCGGAGATTGCCTCTATAACACATAGGCGGCTTTGAAACAGGCTTGCCCCCGTGCGTTATATCCCACCCTCCTCTGGCATTGATGACGGTCTCAGTCCCATTCGGCCAACGAACATGCATGTTAGGGCTCACTTGGTTCACATCCATGCGCTTGGTGGATATCGCTTGGTGGTATCGCTTGATGAATCTGCTCGATGGGATCGTCGCCCCTTTGGGGCCGCCTAGCGGTTCTTCTTGATGGGTGGAACGAACTTGTAGTCGATGTCCCAGGGGAAGTAGATCCACTTATCCTGGCTGAATTCCTTGACGCACAGATCAACGATCTGGCGCCCCTTCGGCTTGGCGTAGAGAGTAGCGAAGAAAGCCTTGGGCAGCAGCTTGCGGATGACGCGGGCGGTGTTGCCGGTATCGACCAAGTCGTCGATCAGCAGGAAGCCCTCGCCGTCGTGGTCCACGCCCTTGAGCACTTTGACCTCGGAACGCACGTTCTGGGCGCCGGCTTCGGCCGATCCGTAGTAGCTTGAAGCGCTGATGGTGTCGAGCAGGCGGATTTCCAGCTCGCGCGCGACCAGCGCCGCCGGGATCATGCCGCCGCGCGCAATGGCGATGATGCCCTTGAACGGGCCTTTTTCCATCAGCGCATGACACAGGATGCGCGTATCCCGGTGCAGTTCGGGCCAGGAGATCACGATGTCGTCGCGATACGGGCTGGTGATCGTAGTTTCCATGGCGCATTCCTCAAGAGAATTGAATGGGTCGAATTATATTCGCAGGCGCGGGTGAGCCAAAGCGGGAGCGGCGATTTTCTGCGGATTGTAGCCGCTGTCGAGTCGGGCTGCGCTGCCGACGACCCAGTGCTGTTTCAGTTAAGGATCATAGTTGATGTATCGCTCACGCGCCATCTCATATCGAAAGGTGTCCGGGTTGCGCCTAGGTTCGAACGTCCTATTGGCGCAGTACGAGCCCAAGCGTTATAGATCACCGGAATGATGGTTCGACCATCGCGTGCATCCGGCGTTCCGCTGTAGTCCTTCGCCACCCACAGCAATCCCAGCAGGGTTCATCTGGCCATGCCCATTGCAATCGAGTACAGGGCTTCTGGTGAACTATCCCACATTGGACGTCGGTTGAATCCTTTTGATTTGCTTTTCACAACTCGCGATTCGTTCAACACGGCTTTTCCACGCGGTGAGTCACACAGATGTATCTACGATGGATCCGAGCTATGCGGCTTTGAGCGGCAGCGGCATGGGACGAAGCATGAGAGGTTTGGAGCCGGTCGCCATAACAGGTTCTACGGTGATGTGAAGCTCTGCTTCGCCGGCGATCTGCTTGGAGCGAAGTAGCATGGCGATGGCTTCGACAATGGTGCTCAATTCGCGGGGAGTGATCTGGCTCAGTTCGATGGCGATGGCGGTGTCGAAGAGGACGGCATTTTCGGTAGGCTTGAGGCTTGCGACAGAGGATTGATTGCCGCCCAGCAGCCTTTCCAGATTGAAAAGCGAGTGACTACCGCAGACGAGGCATTCATCCGACAGTCCTGTGGTGACTGTCTCACAGTCAACGCAGAGGACTGCGCTGTGCAGCGGAACTATGCCTGACTCTGCCTTTACTTTGGTCGCTTGATGCATGGCACCCGCCAGTTCTGAAAGAAATGCTGACTATAGATTCAGAGGAGCGGAGTAGGGTGCAGAGTTGCCCAGAACCGAGCAGGAGCTACCAGCCGCTGCCCCAGCATAGGCGCTTTAACCTGCGCCAATCTTCTTTTTTCGAGCGTGTGATGGTGGCGTTGGCGATCTCTCCTTCGCGGCAGAGGGTGAGCTGGGTGTATCCGCTGAATATCTTTGGATGACGGACGATGCGGGCGGCGGGGCGCTGCACTTCGTTGCGCGAGAAGGCGACGTAGGAGAATTTTTCGTCTTCGTGTCCGAGAGTCGCTTCCTTGAGGCGGCGATGTTCGGCGGTGCGCTCGATGCGGGCGGCGAAGTGGCACCAGTCGCCTCCGATGGCCATGGGGCAAGCGAGAGCGTTGGGACAGGGGGCGGCGAGAATTGCTCCCTGGGCCAACAGGCGCGTGCGGGCGGCGAGAATGTTGGCATAACCGGGCTTGGTTCCGGGTTCGATGATGACGAGAAGTTTCGCGGTTCGCGCCCAAGCCTGGCGGACGAGTTCGGCACGTTGCTGCTCGGGTAGTTCGTTGAGGGCGTAGGAGCAGATGACGAGATCCCATGAGCCAGAGGGGAGAGTGGCGTTGAGATCGCCTTGGAGCCAGGTCGTGTCGCGGAGGGCAGACTGTTCGGCGTGGGCGGCGAGGCGACGAGCGATTTCGATGAGCCGGGGATCGCGCTCGAAAGCCGTGGTGGAAGTGATGGCGGGGAAAACCTGGGCAGCAGCCCAGAGCGCGGTTCCGGGACCACTGCCGAGATCGAGCACGCTGTGGAGTTCGTCGGAGAGGGTCTCGCGTGTCCAGCCGAGAGCGGCGACGACGGCAGCGTAGGTGGCGGGAAGCCGCACGGCGAGGTAGGCGGCGCGCTGGTCGTCATTTGAGAGCGGCGGGTTCTTGGGCGCAGGGGATGCGTGATAGAGGGAGAGGCGATAGCTATCGCTGAGAGTGGCGGAGGCGGCGCGGAGGCGCGCGGGGTTGGAGGAGGCGAGTTCCTGCTCGATGGCATGGCGGAGGGCAGGAGGAAGTTGCATTCGGTTAGTGCGTCTCCCTTTTAGTTAGTGCGACTGGGCATCAGGTCTCATTAGATTGCAAGTTCAAGAACAGGGCAAGCCCCGAGGTCCCTCGCGGCGCTCATGACGACTCAACATTCTAATTACGTGAGCAAAAGCCAAGGCAAGTGCGCGGGTAAGTGAAGGGTATCGATTCCCACATACGCCAAAGGAAGGCGGATGTGGGGCACCCGTGCGAATCACAGGGATGATCCTTCGAAAAACAACAGCAAAAGCAAGGGCGCGGATAAGTGAAGGGTACCGATTCCCACATACGCCAAAGGAAGGCGGATGTGGGGCACCCGCGTTTTGCCTAACTAAGCGCTTCTGCCCAAGAACTAAACGAGCTGCTCCCAATGTGGGATGGTGAGATTTCAGTCCTGTTTGCGACAACTATTCCTTGTCTCGGCAGCATCGTATGGGCGGAGATTTTGTAGCATGGCGAAGCTTATCTACGGATTGTCGCTGTCCCTGGACGGCTACGTCGACCACCTGGAAATGCGGCCAGGCCCCGCGCTCTTTCGTCACTTCGTAGAGCACGTGCGCGAACTAGCCGGCTGTGTGTATGGTCGCCGCACGTACGAGATCATGCGTTATTGGGACGAAGACCTGCCCGAGTGGGACGCGGAGGAACTCGACTTCGCGGCGGCGTGGCGAAGCCAACCGAAGTGGGTCGTGTCGCGCTCGTTGAAGTCAGTCGGACCCAACGCCACGCTGGTCCAGAATGACGTAGGGACCGTGCTGCGCGAGCTTAAAGCTCGGCTCGTCGGGGAGATTGACGTCGCCGGACCAGACCTGGCGCGAAGCCTAACCGACCTTGGTCTTATTGATGAGTATCAACTCTACTTCCGCCCATTCGTGCTCGGTCACGGCACGCCATTCTTTGCCAGCCCCCGGCCGCCGCTCCGCCTTGTGGCCAGCGATCCAATTGGCGAGGACACGATCAGGTTGACGTACGTTCCGGCTTAATCGCGTTTCCGAATCGAACAGACAGTCGAACAGGGCAACCCCGAGGTCCTTCGCTTCAGCTCGGGTTGGTCTGAGATTCGAATTACAAGAGCAAAAAGCAAGGGGCTAGAGAAAAAGCCGTGGTGGGAAGGGCTTGTCCCCCACACATGCCAAAGGAAGGCATATGTGGGCCACCCGGTGAAGGATGACCCAAGAATCAAATTACAGGAGCAAGACCAGATTCCGGGGTTCCAAGCACTGCATGTGGCAATCGAAGTGCTCCAAATGGGAGAGCGCTGATTCCCACCTTAGCCGCAAGGAACGCGGCGAAGGTGGGCACCCGGCTCACATACTAATTGGCTCGCATCGCTATTCGGCAATCAATGGGTGCGCATCAATGCGCTTTCATGGCCTTGCGATAGGCGATGACGTTGCGCTCGTGCTGTTCGAAGTTGGCGGAGAAATGATGGCGTCCGGTACCGTCTCCGGCGGCGACGAAGAACAGGTAGGCGGTGTTTGCCGGTTGCATGGCGGCCTGCAGGGAGGCTGCGCCGGGATTAGCGATGGGGCCGGGAGGCAGACCGGGGAACTTATAGGTGTTGTAGGGCGAGTCGGATTGCAGATCGCTCTGGTAGATGACTCCGCGATAGTTGCCGTTGAGCAGGGCGGCGTAGGCTACGGTGGGATCGGCAGCGAGCGACATGTTGCGGGAGAGCCGGTTGCTGTAAACGCTGGCGACCTGGGGACGCTCGTCGGGAGCAGCGGTTTCCTTCTCGACGATGGAGGCGAGGGTGACGAGGCGGTGGGTGTCCTTGGAGAGGCCGAGGGTTTGCGCCTCCTTCTGGAAGCGGTGGACCATGGTCGCAGCCATGTCGCGCATGGTCATGGTGCGGGAGAACAGGTAGGTGTCGGGGAAGAGATAGCCTTCGAGCGATTTTGCCTGGGGATCGATGGCGCGGATCAGTTCGGTGTCGTGAGTGGCGACGTGGAGGAAGTCTTCCTTTTTGCCAAGGCCAGCGGCTTCGACGGCGGCGGCAATCTCAAACATGTTATAGCCTTCGGGGACGACGACGCTGTGCACGAGCACGTCTCCGCGAGCGATGCGCTCGAAGACTTCGAGGCCGCTGGCGGCGCGGGTAAAGCGGTATTCGCCAGCTTTGAGCTTTTTGCTTGGCATGGCGTAGTGCAGGAGTTTGAAGGCGAGCTGGCTGCGCACAACTCCGGCACGCTCGAGTTCGGCGGCGATGGTTTTGGAGGACGAGCCCGGCGGGAAGAGCAAGGTCTGCGGCACGGGGGGCGCAACCGGAATGGCCAAGGCCCAGGCGAACCACAAGGTCGCGGCTAGAAGAAAGAGTGCGATAAAGCGAACCATATTTGTCTAGTGTAGATGAGGGATTCTCTGTGGCCAAAACGCGAGGGGGAAGAGCTGGGATTGGCGGCCTCTCGTTGAGGCGATTCGTTCGCACGCCTTCAGAAGCAAGAACAAAAGACACCGCTTTGCTAATTCACCGTTGCCGCTGATCCCACTCAAGCCAACAGAGGGCAAATATGGGTCACCTGTGGATTTGATGGATGCACGAAGGGCGCTGGTGATTCGGCGCCCTTCGTGTTTCTGCCCTTGGCGCGGGGTGAACGCATCTTCACCAGGAGCAGTTGCATCCCAATGCCCAGCAGCAAAGGCCATAAAGCCCAGTGTAATCTCGCGTCACTGAAATAAGTGATGGCGCGCACCAGACTTTTGCACCCATAAAGGGATATGATTGATTTGTATTAGGCGTACGTCTTCAGGGCGGGGTGTAAATCCCCACCGGCGGTAAAGCCCGCGAGCGCCTGCGAAAGCAGGGTCAGCAGATCTGGTGAAATTCCAGGGCCGACGGTTAAAGTCCGGATGAAAGAAGATGCGCAATACCCTTCACCGTAACTGCCAAGTTACGCCGCTGTGGGTGTGGCATAGCTAGCCCTGAAACGTTTTTCGTCGACTCGTAATACGAGGAGCGTTTCAAATGTCAGTATCACCTGCGGCTACCGCGACACTTCAATCTGCGGCACTTCCCTTCGAAGAAAGATTTCACCGGGCATTGCATGATATGCGCCTGGGACACCCGGTCATTCTCGTGGACGATTTTGATCGCGAGAATGAGGCCGACCTGATCGTTGCGGCGGAAAAAATCACCGCAAAGAGCATGGCCCTGCTGATCCGCGAATGTAGCGGAATCGTGTGCCTGTGCCTGACGGAAGAGAAACTCGCCCAACTGGAAATTCCATTGATGGTTCAGGACAATGAGAGCCGCTTTCAGACCGCATTTACCGTAACGATCGAGGCGCGAGAGGGAGTAACGACGGGAGTCTCAGCTCAAGACAGAGTGACAACCATCAAGGCCGCAATTGCGGATAATGCGCAGCCTTCGGACCTGGTGCGGCCGGGGCACGTGTTTCCGCTGCGGGCGGCGCCGGGTGGTGTGTTGACGCGCACGGGGCATACGGAAGGTTCCGTAGAACTGGCGCAGTTGGCGGGGCTGAAACCGGCCGCTGTGCTGTGCGAGATTACGAATCCAGATGGAACTATGGCCAAGGGCGACGACATCGACCAGTTTGCCAGAACGCACGACATGGTGGTGCTGAGCATCGCGGAGCTGGTGGAGTATCGACAGCGTTCGGCAAAGACGCGCACGAACTAAGCAGCGAGGGCGCCACACGATGAGCAGAGCGGGCGTGGAGTCTTTAGCGAACTTCGCCGGGTGAGTAAGAAAGGGCTATGGGAGATGGGTTCGGAGCTTGGTAACACAAATTTGGTGAATACCACGGTAAGGCAAGTGGCTGATGCGGAACTGCCTACCAAATGGGGACACTTCCAGGCGTTGGGATTTGAACGCTCGACGAAAGATAAGCTGGAGACGGCTGTGGCCCTGATCATGGGCGACATTTCGGTTGGTGCGCCGCTGGTGAGGATTCACTCACAGTGCCTTACGAGCGATGTGCTGGGATCGGTTCGCTGCGATTGCGGAGAGCAGCTGAACCAGGCTATGAGAGCAATCGCCGAAGAGGGCGCGGGTGTACTTATCTACGAAAAGCAAGAGGGCCGGGGAATCGGGCTGATGGCGAAGTTGCAGGCGTATTCGCTGCAGGATAAAGGGCTCGACACCGTTGAGGCTAACGAACATCTTGGCTTTGCGGTGGACTATCGCGACTTCGCGCTGCCGGTGGAGATTCTGAAACGGCTGAACCTGGAGCAGGTTCGTTTGCTGACTAATAATTTGCAGAAGGTGGCGGCGGTGACGCGGGCGGGGATTGAAGTGGAGCGGTTGAGTTGCGAAGTGACGCCCGATCCGCATGCCGTCTTTTATATGGAGACGAAAAAGCTGAAGCTGGGGCACGTGCTTACGACGGTTTAAGGTGTGCGCGTGTGGTGCGCGTCGGAGCAAGTGCGGGATAGGTGTAGCGCGCCGGGTCCCACATTCGCCCAACAACGGGGCGGATGTGGGACCCGGCGGTTGGATCGGTGGAGGAAAAGCAAAACGCGGATGGGTGTGGCGCGCTTTGTTCCCCACATTTGCCAACGGCGGGCAAATATGGGCCACCCGAGTTGATTGAAACAGATCAAGCGCGAAAGCAAATCAACAGCAAATTAACAGGAATCTATGCGGGGCAGATGCTGCCGCGCGAGGGGCCGATTCCGCTGACGATGCGACGGAAGAGTGGATCGGTGTGGAGGATGTCGAACTTTGGATCTTCGCGGGCGAAGACGATCCAACCGGAGCGTTCACGGGCGGCGATCTCAAGCCAGTCGAGAGCCATGGAGCGGTCATTCAGGCCAGCGTAGATGACAGCGATCCAGTAAGGGCTGAAGTAATGATGTTTCCTGAGTTGGCTTAAGTCATCGAGTATTTCGGTGGCCCCGGACGTATCGCCCTGGCGGGCGAGTCCATAGGCGAGGTGGGCGCGCGAGAGAGCGCTGTTATCGGAATACTCAAGAGCGAGGCGGAATTCTTTAACGGCCTCATCCATCTTGCCAAGTCTCTCAAGGGCCATTCCAGCGCTGGTGTGACCGATCCATAGAGAGGAATCCACCTCCATTGCCTTGTGGAGCTGGGTGAGAGACGCTTCGTACTTTCCTGCGTAATACAGAGACCAACCGAACATGATGGCCGTGTAACTTGCGAATGGGTCGAGTTCGCAGGCTTGGCGCATGAGGAAGATTCCTTCTTCATGCCTTCCGAGAGCGGCGAGAAGCTGGGCGTATCCGCCTATAGCTAGAGGGTAACGGGCGTCGAGGGCGAGCGCACGAAGCAGGGTGGTCTCTGCAGAGTCCCAATCGTATTCGTAAAAAAATTGATAGTAGCCGAGGGCAGCGCGGGCCTCGGCATGGTCTTCGATGGCAAGCGCCCGGTCTACGCAACTCTTAACGTGGGAGAAGCTCTTGTTGGAGGGCGCCATGCCTAAGCGGGCCACCATGCAATGGGCGTTGGCAAGAGCGGTCCAGGCAAAGGCGAAGTGAGGACACTCGTGAACCGCTTCTTCGAAAAGAGGGATGCACTTGCTCAACGAATCTTCTGAGAGGCGGGAACGAAGCGAGCAGGCCTGAAGGTAAGTCTCGTAGGCGCTGGCGGGCACGGATTCCGAATGAGAGGCGTGCATGGAAACGGGAATCGATTGCGCCATGGAGGCCGCAATCTTTCGGCTGATCTCAATTTGGCAGGAGAATGGGTCGGCTTTGGGACGGGTATAACTGTCAGCCCAGACGCAGGTTTGTGTCCGGCACTTCAAGAGACGAGTAATGATTCGCATTTGATCGTCGGAGGCTGAGACTTCGCCGACCAGCATGTAGTCGGCGGCAACTTCGCGACAGATGGAAACCTTCCCCTTCCCTTTTCGCATGCGCTCGGTGGTGAATTCAGGAGCTACGATCGAGAGCGAGGGATGCATGCGCTTGATCTCGATGATGACCAGCTCGGTCATGTCGGCGGCGAATGAGTCGCAATGCGAGTCGGCTGCGGCCTGCAACCGAAAGACAGCAATGCGGGGATGTTTGCGGTTCGGCTCGGCGGTGCCGGAGGCGGCGGTACGGTTTACATTCGCGACGAATCGATAACCGTGACTGCCTACGGTCTCAATGAAACTGGAGTTGGTTGCGGTGTCATTGAGGGCGGAGCGAAGTCTTCGGATGGCGACATTGAGACATAAGTCGCCCTCAACGTAAGTCTTTGCCCACACCTTGCTGATGATTTCCTGCCGGGAGACTAACTCCTTGGGACGTTGCAGAAGTAGGGCGAGAATCTGGGAAGGCTTCTCCTGGAGCTGGACCTTGGCGCCGTCTTTATAAAGTTCCCCACTGGCGAGGTCCGCAACAAAGTCGGAAAAGCGGAGACGGTGAGACTTTGACGTTGCCATCGGCGCCCTCCCGTATTGTAAAACCGCTCCAGTTTGGGAAACGTGGGCAGTCAGCCATTACGACGCATGCAGTATTTATCGCTCTGTACGCCAGAGTCAAGATATTTAGCTGTTATTTACATGTAAGCGAGAGGTTACCCCACATTTTTTCCAGTTGACGCATACTGATCACCATTTTTCCGCTTCCGGAACGATGGGGGCGGTGAAGAGCTGTCTATTAAGAGGACACGGGTGGGATGTAGGAGATCAGAATCAAACGCCGTGGCGGCAGATTACGTTCAGCTTGATCATACTTATTCAGTTCGGGTAAACCCGAATGCTTTCATCCATGCAAGAACGCCAAGGCGTGGGCTACGAACAACGATCGACTGCTTCATGTACCAGATCGATGCTTTGAGTTCGTGCCAATACTGCGAGTGAAGTTGCATCAAAGCGCGTGATCTCGCGCCCCCTCCTCCTGTACTCCCTTTGTAGACGAAAGCAACAGATCGTGAGAATGCCCGGCATTCGGCCGCTACTTCGCGGCTGCTCCGCTTTCCGCTCGGATGGCAGAGCAGCGCGCGTCATGCGCCCTTGCTTCGCCCGCGATCGCCCAAGGCAGAACTGATCAGAGATCCCAGGGAGTGGGCCATGACAGGAACCAATATCTATTCACCAGGGCAAGCGACCTACTGGTTTCTTCAGGGACAAATCCTGTTCTCGATTGTCACGCTGATAGGCGTGGCGTGTTTCTGCTACATCCTGGCGAAGCGCCTGGCACCGCTGCTGGGCGGCGCGCCCGATCCTCGTTTTGGCCGTCCGATGATGAGGATTGCGAACGGAATGAAGTACTGGTTGCTTCAATGGAAGCAGCCGCGTTTCTTGTTTGCCGGCATTCTTCACATTTTCATTTTTGCTGGTTTCCTCGCATTGTCGGTTCGATCACTATCGCTGGTGTCAATGGGGATTTCCGAACACTTCTCAGGCGAATTCTCCGGGAGAGTGGGTCAGCTCTACAACGTGATTAAAGACTACTCGGCAACGCTCGTGTTACTTGCGGTTGTCATTGCCGCGATCCGCAGAGGGATTTTCAAACCAACACGATACGCGGTACCGGAGAAATACGGAAAAGAACACACGTCCGAAGCCATGCTGGTGCTGGGCCTGATCTGGTTGCTGATGGTTTCCGAGAGTGTCTTCGAAGCAAGCGGAATTGTTTTAGCCGGACGAGGTGCGGAGACGCTGGTTCCGTTCACGCTGGCATGGACGTTCAGAAACGCACTGCTTTGGTCTCCACGCGCCTTGCTGGTGAACCTCCACCTCGGGTCGTATCTGATCCATGAGCTTACCTTTTTTTCGTTCCTTTGCTTCCTGCCAATGGGTAAGCACTTCCATGTGATCACCTCACTCTTCAATGTTTACTTCGCGAAGCTGGACCGGGGAAGAGTGAAGCCGGTGCGCTGGGGCGTGGCGAATCTGGAAGAGGTGAAATCGTTTGGGGTGAAGAAGTTCGAGGACTTCACTTGGAAACACATGCTGGATTTCTACTCCTGCGCGGATTGCGGACGGTGCTCGGATAACTGTCCGGCAAATGCGGTGGGCAGGCCGCTGTCTCCGAGATTCCTTTCTATTAAGGCGAGGGATTACAGCTTTGCGCATTATCCGATATTCAGCAGGGCGACGGTGGACGGGGCTGGGACCGATGTTGGGCTGATTGGCGGCATTTACTCGGAGGACGAAATCTGGTCGTGCACTACGTGCGGCGCTTGCGAGGAAGAATGTCCGCTGATGGTGGAGTACATCGACAAGATTGTGGATTTGCGGCGCGGGATGGTGGACGAGGGGAATGTTCCACAGTCGATGCAGAAGCCTTTGAAGGCCCTGGAGAGCAGGGGCAATCCGTACGGAAAGATGGAGAAGAAAAAGGCGGAATGGACGCTGAATAAAGACTTCCGGCAGGGCTGCAAAGTGCGAGTGCTGGACGGCAAGGAGAAGGCTGACACGCTGTACTTCGTGGATAGCATTACTGCCTACGATGACAGGATTCAGGCGATTGGTCGCGCGACGGCGCGGATTCTGGATCACGTTGGAGAGAACTTCGGAATTCTGGGGGCGGCGGAGAAGGACAGCGGACACGAGGTGCGGCGGTTTGGCGAAGAGACGCTGTTTGAAGAATTGCGCGAGCACAACACCGAAGCGATCAAGGCTTCCGGCGTGAAGCGGATTGTGACTTCGGACCCACATGCTTTCAATGCGCTGAAGAATGACTACGTTGACATGCCGCTGGTGGAACACATCAGCCAGTTCATTGCACGCGAAGTGAAGGCCGGCAATATCAATCTGAATCCAGTGGAGAATGCGGACACGGTGTTCGCGTATCACGACCCGTGTTACCTGGGTCGGCATAACCAGGTGTATGACGATCCGCGGAATGTGCTGGATACGATTCCGGGGCTGAAGAGAGTGGAGATGAGCCGGTGCCGCGATCGGTCGTTCTGCTGTGGCGGCGGTGGGCTGATGTTGTTCTACGAGCCAAAGGAAAACGAACGAATGGGAGTGAAGCGAGTGCAGATGGCAGCCGAAGCGGGGGCAAATGTGATCGTGACCGCATGTCCGTTCTGCATGGTGAATATGGAAGACGCGATTAAGGTCGCGGGCATGGAAGGAAGGATGACGGCCATCGATTTGGCGGAACTCGTGGACAAACAGATGGTGAGGAGAGTTCCGGTAACGGATGGGAAGGAATCGGAAACGAGAGAGGCATAGCGGTACGAAGGCGCTAACTCATTTTTTTTCCGGGGAGGATGAAGGTGGAAATTCTAGTCTGCGTCAAGAGGGTACCTGACACTTCCGAGAACGAGATCGCACTGAACGATAGCGGAAACGATATCGAGCGGGATGACCTGGTTTATTCGGTAAACGAATGGGATAACTACGCGGTGGAAGAGGCTCTGCAGATAGTCGAAAAGCAGGGCGGCAACGTGACGGTGGCAACCGTGGGCGGCGAAGACGACGAAGAAATATTGCGTCGCGAAATGGCGATGGGAGCCAAGAAGAGCGTGCTGATTTCAGACGATGCCTTTGTGGGATCGGATGGCGCGGGGATTGCCACTCTGCTGAAAGCCTTTGTGCTCCAAAACAAGTTTGACCTGATTTTGACCGGTGCGCAGGCAGAGGACGGGGCGGCGCAGGTGGGCGGAATGCTGGCGGCGATGCTGGACTATCCATTCGCTTCGCTGGTGAATTCGATTGAAGTGGTGGGCGGAAGCAAGCTGAAGGTGAGCCGCGAAGTGGAAAGCGGAAACAAGGAGATGAACGAGATGGACCTTCCCTGCGTGCTGTCGATTCAGACGGGCATCAATGAACCGCGCTATGTGGGAATGCGAGGCATTCGGCAGGTAGCGTCCATTGCGATTCCGACGCTGGGTGCGGCAGAGCTGGGAGTGGACGCGGCTTCGGTTGGAAAGTTTGCGGCCAAGGTGCAGCGCACGGATTACTTTGCGCCAGCGCTGGGCAAAGGGTCGGAGATGCTGACGGGCAGCCGCGAGGAAGTGATCGACAAGGTGATTGAGTTGGTAAAGGCCAAAGGAGGGTTGAAATAATGGCTCGCATTTTTGCCTACATCGTACATAACGACGGCGTGGTGGATGACAGCGCGGTGGAGTTGCTGGTGGCCGCGAAGTCGATTGATGCCGCCGCAAAACCTACGGCCATTGTTACGGGATCGGGCGCAGAGCTGGATGCGGTCTGCAAAGCCCTTCAGGATAGCTACGCTGAAATTTGGAAGATCTCCAATAGCGCGCTGGCTTATCCGAATGCAGAGCTCGTAAGGAAAGCGCTGGTTGCGGTGATTCCGGCGGCGAGCATCGTGCTGCTTCCTCATTCTCACTTCGGTGTCGACCTGGGGCCGGGACTTTCGGTGAAGTTGAAGGCGGCCTGTCTCACCGACATCATTGGCATTGAAGGCGTGGAAGGAAATTTCCTGAAGGCGATCCGCCAGGAATTTGGCGGACAGGTGAGCACGCATGTTCGCTGCGACATCTCGACCGGTGCGGTGATCAACGTGCGCCCGGGCGCATTCAAGCCAGAGACGAGCGCGGCGGCGGGCGGAACGGTGGCGGACATATCATCCGCGGTGGGTGCGCTGACGGCGGGACGGCGGTATCTGGAAACCGTTGTGGCCGAGGCGGGGGATGTGGACATCAGCAAGGAAGCAGTGCTGATTTCGATAGGGCGCGGGATACAGGAACAGGACAACGTTGCAATTGCAGAGGAGTTGGCGAAAGTAATGGGAGCGGCGCTGAGTTGCTCGCGTCCCGTGGTGGACGCCAAGTGGCTGCCGAAGTCGCGGCAGGTGGGATCGTCGGGCCAAACCGTGAAGCCGAAGGTTTACATAGCTTGCGGCATCAGCGGTTCCTTCCAGCATATGGCTGGCATTAAGGGCAATCCGTTCATGGTCGCCATCAACAAGAATCCGAAGGCTCCGATTTTCCAGGTGGCAGACGTGGGGATTGTGGACGACCTACTGGAATTCCTGCCGGAGTTAACTTCCAAAATCCGTGAACTGGTCACGAAATAAGAGGCGCGCATATGAGTTCAAAGATTTCGAATAAGACACTGAAATTGAGCTTGAAGTCGCTCAAGGACTTCGCCAAGAAACGACTGCCGGATCAGGAATTGATTGATCTGGATGCGCGGGATGAATGCCCGCTACAGATAATCCGCGATATGTGCGATCCCGATGGGCTCGGCATTCAACTGCTGTTTATTCCGGAAGAATACGGCGGCTTCGGCGGCGGCGCGTTTGACGTGTACTGCATTTGCGAAGAGATGGCGCGCATCGACCTGGGCGTTGCGACGGCGGTGCTGGCAACGTTCTTGGGCAGCGATCCGATCTTTGTGGGAGCGACTCCGGAGCAGAAAAAGAAATGGCTGGGCAAGATTGCCGATGAAGGAATTCTGTTTGCCTATGGCGCGACGGAACCGGAAGCGGGAAGCGATCTGGGCACGATGAAGAGCACGGCGGAGCGCGTGATTGAGGATGGCAAGGTTGTGGGGTACCGGCTGAACGGATTGAAACAGTGGATCAGCAATGGCGGTATCGCCGATGCTTACACGATTCTGGCAGCGAGCCCGGCGGGGCCGTCGTGGTTCATCGTGGAAAAGGGCGCCCCGGGATTCAAACATGACAAGCCGGAGGACAAGCACGGCATTCGGCTGAGTAACACGGCGGCGCTGGCGCTGGACAACGTTTATGTCGAGGCCGACCGGCTGATTGGCGGAGTTGAGGGACAAGGACTTCTGCAGGCGCAGGCCGTCTTTGGCTACACACGGCTGATGGTGGCGGCATTTGGATTGGGCGGAGGATGGGCGGCGCTGGATCGCGCGATTCCCTATGCAGCGAAGCGTATTCAGGGCGGAACTCCGCTGTCGGAAAAGCAGGGATACACGCACAAGCTGATTGTGCCGAACGTGGCTCGACTGGAAGCGGGACGCGCCTCGATTGAAGAGACAGCGGAACGGATCGATGCGGGCGAAGGCAATCTGAACACGGAAGGCGCGATTGCCAAGTACATGTCGACCGAGGCGGGCAATCTGGCGGCCGACGCAAGTATCCAGGCGCTGGGCGGCTATGGGTACACACACGAGTACATGGTGGAGAAGATCAAGCGCGACGTTCGCATCACCACCATTTATGAAGGCACCTCGGAAATTATGGAGATGACGATCGGCCGCGACCGTTGGCAGCTTCACCTGAAGACGCGCGGGCAGTATTACCACGATCAGGCGAAAACATTTGAGGCGATGCATCAGACGCATCCGGGAGTGGGCGCCAACGTAGCGGGCTTGGCTTTCCATGCGCTGGCCGAAGTGTTGGAGAAGGCTCGCACGGCGCGGCTCACACGGCATCAGCACATTCTGCTGCGGCTGGGCGAGTTGATTGCGTATGCAGAGAGCGCGGGCAGTTTGGCACGTCGCGCAGCACTGCTGGCGGAGGGCAAAGTGAACGAAAAAGCGAACCTCCGCTTTGACGCAAAAGCACTGGCGACACTCAGCAGGATCTTTGCGCGCGAGGCTGCGCTGAAGGTGGTCGACGATGGCGTGCGTTGGCTTTGCGGAGCCGGTGGCGTGGCGGAAGCAGACGTCGTGGCTTTTGAAACGCTGATTGGAGCACTGGCGATTCGGCGGGCGCAGACGGGCCTGCTGGCCGACATGGATTACGTTGCCGACGTGCTCTATAACCGAGTCGCGAAGCGGGCGGGCATTTAGTTCTTTCACGTATGAGTGAGGTTGAGATATCCGGCTTGCGCTGCCGCGAGCCGGTCGGATTCGTCGCAATTATCAGGAGCGCCATCATGGAAGACACAGCTCATCGAGCAATCGCAATCGTGGGAGCGGGCGCAATTCTGCCCGAGGCTTCCAACGTAGCTGCATTCTGGGAAAACATCAAAACAGGCCGTTACTGCATCTCCGACGTTCCGCCCGACCGATGGAATCCAGCGTTCTACTATGACGAAGACCGTAGCGCGCCTGCGAAGACCTACTCGAAGATCGGCGGGTGGGTAAGGGAGTTTCCATGGGAGCCGATGAAGTGGCATCTGCCGATTCCGCCGCGCGTGGCACAAGGGATGGACGATTCGCAAAAGTGGGGATTGGCGTGCGCTCGGGAAGCGCTGGAGGACTACGGGTATCCGAATCGCCCGCTGGACTCGGATCGCACGGCGGTGATTCTGGGAACGGCCATGGGCGGAGAAAGACATTATTTAACCGCGTTGCGCGTGTCGTTCCCGGAGTATGAGCAGGAATTGATTGCAAGCGAATCGTTCGCAGCTTTGCCGGAGACACTGAAGGCCGATATCACGCGCGAATTACGCAATCGCATAGGGAAGAGGCTTCCTGAGATTACCGAAGACAGCATGCCGGGCGAGTTGGCGAACTGCCTTGCCGGACGGATTGCGAATACCTACAACTTCCACGGACCGAACTTCACGACGGACGCCGCGTGCGCTTCGGCAATGGCGGCGCTGAGTGCGGCAATGAATGGTCTGGTGCAGCACGATTTCGATGCTGTAATCGCAGGCGGGGTGGATCGCAACATGGGCGCGTCGACGTTCGTAAAATTCTGCAAGATCGGCGCACTATCGGCTACCGGCACGCGGCCCTTCGCGGAGGGCGCGGATGGATTTGTGATGGGTGAAGGAGCAGCGATCTTTGTGCTGAAACGTTTGGCGGACGCCGAGGGAGATGGCGACAAGATTTACGCAGTGCTGCGTGGTATTGGCGGATCGAGCGACGGCAAAGGAAAAGGGATCACGGCCCCGAATCCGATTGGACAGAAGTTTGCCATTGAGCGCGCGTGGAAGAACGCGGGCCTGTCGCCCGCAACGGTGACGCTGATTGAGGGCCACGGCACATCGACCAAAGTGGGCGATGTGGTGGAAGTGCAGAGCATGGCGAACGCGATGAACGGCTTTGACCTTCCGACGGGATCGGTGGCGCTGGGCTCAGTGAAATCGAATATTGGACACCTGAAGGGAGCGGCTGGGGCTGCGGGTTTGCTGAAGGCGGCGCTATCGCTGCGAGATAAGGTACTGCCGCCGAGCGTGAATTGCGCGCATACGAATCCGGATATTGATTTCTCGCGCTCACCCTTGTACGTAAACACCGAGTTGAGGCCATGGAAGGTTCCACAGGACGGCGTGCGGCGCGCGGGGTTGAGCGCGTTTGGGTTCGGGGGAACTAACTTCCACCTGGTGATGGAGGAATACATTCCTCACCGGCTCAACGGCAATGGCAAGCGGTCGGTCGCAATTGGAGATATTCCGATGGGCGTGGGCAATGTTCCTGTTCCGGCAAGCGCTGGAGCGGGGATGTCGAATGCGAGCACGCAGGCTGCGGTGCAGGCGTCACCACAGGCCGAAACTCCAGTTCAATCCGAAGCATGGATCAAGAATGCGCGGAAGGCCCCGCTGCGTGGGGCGCTGGTGATTGGCGCGGATACGACGGCAGGGCTGGCGGAGCGATTGCGCGGGGTGCAGCAGGCAGCGGGGGCGGGCGAGGCTCCAAAGGCAGCGGCTCCGGCGGAAGCGGACTTGCGCGCAGGGGAACGCATTGCGATTGATTATGGCAATGCCGCAGAACTCGCGGACAGGGCCGGGAAAGCGCTGAAGGCACTAGCGGCGAATCAGCCGGCGGTCTGGAAGGTTCTTCGTTCGCAGGGTATCTTCCGCGGTCAGGGTCCCGCGCCGAAAGTGGCGTTCCTCTATACGGGGCAGGGATCGCAGTACGTGAACATGATCCAGGAACTACGCGCGGCGGAGCCGATCATTGCGGAGACGTTTGCGGAAGCGGATAAGGTTTTGACTCCACTGATTGGCAAGCCACTGAGTGAATTCATCTTCATCGACGGCGCCGATCCGGCGGCAGTGGCAAAGGCGGAAGACGATCTGCGTCAGACGGCGATTACGCAGCCGGCAGTGATTGCGACGGATGTGGCAATCACCCGGTTGCTGGGCGCATACGGCATTAAGCCGGATATGGCGATGGGGCACAGCGTTGGTGAATACGGGGCGCTGGTGGCGACGGGCGGGCTACCCTTCGAGGATTCGATGGAAGCGGTGAGCGCGCGCGGGCGCGAGATGACGATGGTATCGCTTGGCGACAATGGTGGAATGGCCGCTGTTTTCGCACCGCTGGAGGAGATTGAGCGGACGCTGAAGACGATTGACGGTTATGTCGTGATCGCCAACATCAACAGCAAGAGCCAGGCGGTGATCGGCGGCGAGAGCAAGGCGCTGCAGGCGGCAATCGATGCATTCTTGCAGGCGGGGTACAACGCTGTGCAACTGCCGGTGAGCCATGCGTTCCACACCTCGATTGTTGCGGGAGCGAGTGAGCCACTGAAGCGAATGCTGGAACGTTTGCGCTTGCAGCCTCCGAAGCTGCCGACGGTGGCGAATGTGGATGGCGAGTTTTATCCGACGAGCCCGGACGCCAAACCGAAGATGGTGGAGATGCTGGCGAGGCAAGTTGCCACCCCGGTGCAATTCGTGAAGGGCCTGCAAACACTGTATGACGCGGGGGCGCGAGTGTTTGTGGAGACTGGGCCGAAGAAGGCGTTGCAGGGATTTGCAGAAGACGTACTCGGGGATCGCGGCGACGTGGTTTCGCTGTTCACGAATCATCCGAAGCTGGGTGATGTGGTCGCCTTCAATCAGGCACTGTGCGGACTGTATGCGGCGGGTCTGGGAGCCGGGGAGGATGTTGTGATGAGTGCAAAGACGGAGCAGGCGGATACATCGACACCTATCAATATTGCAGAGAAGGCTCCGGAAACTCCTGCACCGGCAAATGATCGCGAGATTGAGCCGGAGCCGGTTGCGGCTGAGAAGTCGTCAATCGTTATTACCGGTGCGGCGCTGGGATTGCCGGGAACCGCGCGCATCTTTGACGACGGTAACGTAGGACGCATTCTTAATGGCGAGCAATTCATTCATCCCATTCCGACGAAAGTCCGCAGGGCGATGCTCGATAAGCACATTACGCGACTGGTGAAGAGCGACAGCGGTGGCGCGTTTGAGACTATCGACAGCCTTGATGATGTGATCAAGCTGGCGGGGCGCGCCGGGTCATTCGACGTGGAAGCCGAATTCGGAGTGTCGGCGGATCGTGCGGCGGCTCTGGACAGGGTTACTGCGCTGGCGATGGCGGCTGGAATCGATGCGTTGCGCGATGCGGGGATTCCGCTGGTGATGCGTTACAAGACAACGAGCAAGGGCACGAAGTTGTTCGATCGCTGGATGCTGCCGGAGAGTCTGCGCGACGACACGGGAGTCATCTTCGCATCGGCGTTCCCGGGCTTTGATTACTTCGCGGACGAGATGGCGCGGTACTACGCCGACTACGGGCGTCGCAAGCAATTGAGCTTGCTGCAATCGTTGCAGGCTCGGGCGGCTGCGGTGAATGGGCATTCGCCGCTGGGGCAGGACATCAACACACTGCTCGAAGAGGCACAGGCGGCGGTCGATGAAAATCGATATACGTTTGACCGGCGTTTCCTGTTCAAAGCTTTGTCGATGGGACATTCGCAGTTTGCCGAATTTATCGGCGCGAGGGGTCCTAATACGCAGGTAAACGCCGCGTGCGCGAGCACGGCGCAAGCGATTTCACTGGCTGAGGATTGGATTCACGCGGAACGATGCCGCAGGGTGATTGTTGTTTCCGCAGACGATGTGACCTCTGACCATCTGCTGGAATGGATGGGCGCAGGTTTCCTGGCCAGCGGAGCGGCGGCAACGGATGAAGCGGTGGAAGATGCAGCGCTTCCCTTTGACCGGCGGCGGCATGGCATGATCGTCGGCATGGGGGCAGCGGCGCTGGTGGTGGAAACTGCGGACGGTGTACGCGAACGCGGGATTCAGCCGATTTGCGAAGTGCTGAGCACGGCGACGGCGAACAGCGCATTCCATGGCACGCGGTTGGATGTGCAACACATCTCCCAGGTGATGGAAGGCTTGGTGGCGAAGGCCGAAAAGAGCAAAGGCATTTCACGCAGCGAGGCGGCGCCAAAGATGGTTTTCATCTCTCACGAGACCTACACTCCGGCGCGCGGTGGCAGCGCATCGGCAGAAATCCACGCGTTGCGTCACGTCTTTGGCGAGAATGCAGACCGGGTCGTGATTGCCAACACGAAAGGTTTCACCGGACATGCGATGGCTACCGGCATAGAAGATGTGGTGGCGGTGAAATCGCTGGAGACCGGATGCGTGCCGCCGGTGGCTAACTTCAAGGAGATCGATCCCGAACTGGGTGCGCTGAACCTGTCAAAAGGGGGCAGCTATCCGGTGAAGTATGCGCTGCGGCTGGCGGCCGGGTTCGGTTCGCAGATCAGCATGATGCTGCTGCGCTGGGTACCTACGAAGAGCGGGGTTCATTCTGAACCGGACGCGCTTGGCTATGCGTATCGTGTGGCCGATCCAGAGGCTTGGAAGAAGTGGCTGGCGAAGATTGCGGGCGGTGAGGCGGCGGAACTGGAAGTGGTCCATCGCACACTGCGCGTGCGGGACGCAAAAGTGTCGGCGAGGGAGTCGGAAGCGATACAGGATTCGCAAACGGCGCCGGTGGTTCTAGCGGCAGCGGCGGTTGAAACGGTTGCAATCGCGACCGTCGTGCATTCCGAAAACGAGAGCGCGCCACAAGTGAGCGTGGAGGATATGGAGACTAATCGCGATCCGGTGAAGGAGCGGATACTGGCGCTGGTGGCCGCTAAAACGGGCTATCCGGTGGACATGCTCGATCTTGATTTGGATTTGGAAGCCGATCTTGGCGTCGATACGGTGAAACAGGCAGAGGTGCTGGCGACGATCCGCGAAGCCTACGGGATTGCGCGGGACGACAGTATCAAGCTGCGGGATTATCCGACGCTGTCCCACGTCATACGATTCGTACATGAGCGGTCCCCGGAGCTTGGCGCTCAATCGCCAATTCCAGAAGCAACGGAGACGAATATGAGCGAGCTGAAGGTGGCTGAATCTGCGGTGGAAACCACAAACGTCGGGGCCAGCGATGCGGTGAAGGAGGCCATCCTGGCTATGGTGGTGGAGAAGACCGGTTATCCGAAAGAGATGCTGGATCTGGACCTGGATCTCGAAGCAGATCTCGGCATTGACACCGTGAAACAGGCGGAGTTGTTCGTCGCCGTGCGGACTACGTTCAATATTCCGCGAGATGAAAACCTGAAGCTGCGGGATTATCCAACGCTGGCTCGGGTGATTCAGTTTGTGTATGAGAAAAGGCCGGAGTTGGCGGGTGAGAGAACAACTACGGCGGAGAAGGTAGAGGTCACGACACCCGCGGAAGAAGCTTCGGCGGCAGTTGCAGTGATTTCGGAAGAGGCTATCAAGGAGAAGGTGCTGCAGATCGTGGCCGAAAAGACTGGGTATCCGAAGGATATGCTGGATCTCGATCTGGATCTTGAGGCCGACCTTGGCGTGGATACGGTGAAGCAGGCGGAGATGTTAGCGGCCGTGCGTGCCGCCTACAACATTGCTCGCGACGAAAACATCAAGCTGCATGACTTTCCGACGCTGGCTCATGTCATCAAGTTCGCTTATAACAGACAACCGAGGGTGGAGGCGGCGGTGATTACAGAAACCGTTGCTCCGAAAGTTGAGGTTGTGGCGCCCGTAGCAGTTCAGGTCGCGACTCCGGCGGAATTTCCTGCAGTAGCCGTGATTTCGCAAGAAGCTATCAAGGAGAAGGTGCTTGAGATAGTGGCCGAGAAGACTGGGTATCCGAAAGATATGCTGGATCTCGATCTGGATCTTGAGGCCGATCTTGGCGTGGATACGGTGAAGCAGGCGGAGATGCTGGCTGCAGTGCGTACTGCTTACGATATTCCGCGCGATGAAAGCATAAAACTGCACGACTTCCCGACACTGGCACACGTCATCAAGTTCGCTTATGAACGGCAGCCGGGAGTGGCCGCGGCGCAGCCTCAAATGCGAGCAACGACCGAGGTGGCAAAGGTGAAGGCGGCGATACCACCGCAAGCAGCACCGATTGCACGTCCGCGTCCGGCGCTGGCGTCTCTGGATGCGGCAAACAGCATTCCACGTCGCGTGCCAATACCTATCCTGCGGCCTCAGTTGGCGATTTGTAAGCCAACAGGAGTGAAGCTGGGTCCAGGTTCTCGCGTGGTGATGATGCCGGATAAGAGTGGCGTGGCAGAAGCGCTGACACAGCAACTGCAAAAGATCGGTGTGGAGGTTCTGCGAATAGAAGGCGCGCCAGATGCGGAAACACTGGTGAATCTGCTGAAGACTTGGATGGCAGCGGGGCCGGTGCAAGGCGTTTACTGGTTGCCGGCTCTGAACGAAGAAGCTGGTTTCCGTGTGATGGATTTGGCGGGCTGGCGTGAGGCGTTGAGAATTCGCGTGAAGTTGCTTTATCACACGATGCGCACGCTGTATGAGCAGATCGCGGCACCGGGAACATTCCTGGTTTCAGCGACGCTGCTGGGCGGACAACATGGGTACGACGAAGCCGGAGCGATTGCGCCGTTGGGCGGCGCGGTTGTCGGAATGACGAAGACCTACAAGCGTGAACGCGGAGATGTATTAGTCAAGGCAGTCGATTTCGAACTTGGGCGCAAGGCATCGGATATGGCGCAAGCTCTGCTAGATGAGACGCTGCGCGATCCGGGCACGGTGGAGGTGGGCTACAAGGAGACGGAGCGCTGGACTATTGGGCTGCGAGAACAACCGGCCGCGGACGGGCAAGCGGGCTTGACGCTGGACAGCAACACGGTGTTCGTGGTGACAGGAGCAGCGGGAGGGATTGTGTCGGCCATTACCGCTGATCTGGCGGCAGCTTCGGGTGGCACGTTCTATCTGCTGGATATGGTGCCGGAGCCCGATCCTAAGAATCCTGACCTGAAGCGTTTTGTTGACGACAAGGACGGACTGAAGCGCGACATCTTCGCACGGATACAGGCGAGCGGCGTGCGCGCCACTCCGGCGCTGGTGGAGAAGGAACTGGCGGGACTGGAAAGGGCGCAGGCGGCATTGAAGGCAATCAACGCGGTGCATGATGGCGGCGGCACGGCACACTACTTCAGCGTGAACCTCACTGACTCCGAAGCGGTGGCAAGGGTGATGGATCAGGTGCGGCAGCGCAGCGGGCGAATTGACGTACTACTGCACGCGGCGGGTATGGAGCGCAGCCACTTTTTGCCGGATAAGGAACCGCGTGAATTTGACCTGGTCTTCGACGTGAAGTGCGACGGCTGGTTCAATTTGCTGCGCGGCATTGGCAATATGCCGCTGGGGGCGACGGTGTGCTTCAGTTCCATTGCAGGACGCTTTGGAAACGGCGGGCAGGCCGATTACAGTTCGGCGAACGACCTGCTATGCAAGATCACCTCAAGCTTCCGCACGACGCGTCCGGCAACACGCGGCATTGCGATCGATTGGACGGCGTGGGGCGGCATCGGGATGGCGACGAGAGGCTCCATTCCCAAGATGATGGAAGTGGCTGGGATCGATATGCTGCCGCCGGAGGCTGGGATTCCTTTGATCCGGCGCGAATTGACGTCGGGAGGGACGCGTGGGGAAATCGTGATTGGCCAGCGTCTCGGTATCCTGATGCACGAGTGGGACGCGACAGGCGGAGTGGACGTGGAGGCAGTCGCAAAACTGCTGCTGCAGCAGGGGCCGATGATCGGCAAGGTCACATGCATGGGCATCCACAATGGGCTGACAATTGAGACTACGCTTGATCCGGCGATGCAGGCGTTTTTGCACGATCACCAGATCGGCGGTACTCCGGTGCTGCCGGGCGTGATGGGCATTGAGGCCTTTGCGGAAGCGGCGCTGGTGATGCTGCCGGGATGGAGGGTGGAGGCGATAGAAGACGTCAGCTTCCTGGCTCCATTCAAGTTCTACCGGAACCAGCCACGCACGCTCACGATCCATGCTGTGATCTCGCAGGAAGGCGATGCGGTGGTGGCGGACTGCCAGTTGATGGGCAGCAGAACGCTGCCGAGGCAGCCCGAGCCAGAGGTGACTACGCACTTCAAGGCACGCGTTGTGATGACGAAGCTGGCACCGGCAGAGGTCGCTCCGAAGCAGGCGGCGACCACAGGGGGTGGACAGATCGAGGCGGCCGATATTTATCGCATCTACTTCCATGGACCCGCCTACCAGGTGATGCACCATGCATGGCGGGATGGCAATCGGATCGTGGGACAGATGGCGACAAGTTTGCCGACGGATCATCAACCGGTGGATCGTCCGACAGTGATGGCTCCGCGGTTGATTGAATTCTGCTTCCAGACGGCAGGGCTGTGGGAGATCAGTGTGGACGGCAGGATGGGCCTGCCTCGGCATGTTGAACGGGTGTGCCTGCTGCGGAGCATGGAGAACGCAAGCGGTCCGCTGTATGCCGTGGTTACGCCTGATCCGGAGCAGAGTGTGTTCGCTGTAGAAGTGGTGGATGCGGCAGGGAATCTTTATCTGCAAATGAACGGCTACAAGACGATTGCATTGCCGGATAGCATCAGCACTGAACTGTTGAAAGCTCTGCAGGTGCATGCATGAACCTGGGCTTGCGGTTGAAGCGGGTACGATGAACGTCTATTGGCTGGGACAAAGCGCGGCGGATGTGCCAGTGCTGAACAACTGGCTGAGTGCGGGAGAACTGGCCCGGCTCAAGGGCATGCGCTTTGAAAAACGTCGAGCCGATTTTCGGTTGGGAAGGTGGACGGCGAAGCGTGCGCTCTCCGCCTACCTGAACTTACCCGCTGATTTTGCGGCGATGGCAGGGATCGAAATTCGTCCCGAGCCATCCGGTGCGCCTGAAGTGTTTCTTGCAGACAAGTTGGCGGATGTAACGATCTCACTCAGCCACCGCGCGGGGACGGCGATCTGTGCAATCGCCGCTTCCGGCGTGGCGCTCGGCTGTGACCTGGAAGTGATTGAACCACGAAGCGACGCGTTTCTTGCTGACTATTTCACAACCGAAGAACAGGAGTTCGTGGCTTGCGTGCAGGCCTCAGAGCGATCGCAAATCCTGGCCCTGTTGTGGAGCGCGAAAGAGAGCGCGCTGAAAGCTTTGCGCGAAGGACTGAGGCTGGACACACGTTCACTGCGAGTGGAAGCGGTGGCGGCCGAGATGCAGGAAGAGGGCCAAATACGCGATTCGGCACTCACATCCTGTCCGTCTTTTGTCGCCGATATCTGGCACCCACTCTATGTGCGATTTGGCGCCGACCAGGTGTTCCAGGGCTGGTGGCAACACGCCAACGATGTACTGCGGACGATGGTTGCCACTCCTTTCCCTTCTCAGCCTATTCTGCTGGTCATTACAAAATAAAAGTGCATTCTCGAATGCCTAGGACCACGGCTGAGCAGGCTGGGGTCCCACGCGCTTTCTTTTACGCGCTTTTCTTGGATGTCATGCAGAAGAATCTTGTGGGTTCCTGTTCCACATTCTTACTTCCGCACTTCGGGCAGGCGACGGGGTCCTTTTCGTGCGCTGCAAGAGTAAGGTGCTTTTCGAATGTGCCACGGCAGTCATGGCAAAGATATTCGTAGGTGGGCATTCATATCCTCCTGGGGAACCGCAGAATGCGTGGTGTAAATGTTATGCGGAATCGCAAGCTGGTTCAATGCAAAGGACCGGTGGCTGGCGTAGAATTTTCTCAATTGGAAACCGAAGCAAAGCCGAAAGGCGTTTCGGTGGTGGCGGTACACTGAAATGGGGATGGAAGCGTACGCCAAAACGTGACCCGGTAAGCATCAGATATGGAATCAGCATGGACATTGAAAAAACCATTATCGAAATAGAGTTGCTGGAGCAGATTCTCGAATTGCCCGACAAGAGACCGCTCCGTATGCCGGACTGGAAGGCGGCGAACCAGAAGCATGACGCAATGTATGCGGATGATCCGTGGTTCAGGCTTTGGCGGCGCGACGGCGGATAAGGCACGGACTTCTGCAATGCACCTTTGCCGGATAGTATTGTCTCTATGAAGAAAGTTCTGTTGTCATGGAGCAGCGGTAAAGACAGCGCATGGACACTCCATCTTCTGCAACAGCAGCCGGATGTGGAAGTGGCTGGGTTGCTGACCTCCATAAACAGCGAAGCTGAACGTGTGGCGATGCATGGCACGCGACGTTCCGTGCTGGATGCCCAGGCGAAGGCAGCCGGTTTGCCGCTATGGACAGTGTCCCTCCCTTGGCCGTGTACCAATGAAATCTATGAGCAGCAGATGACGGCGGTCTGGGAACGGGCCATTCGGGAGAAGGTGGACGCGATTGCATTTGGCGACCTGTTCTTATCCGAAATTCGCGCTTATCGAGAAGCCCAGCTTAAAGAGACAGGGCTGGAACCGCTCTTCCCTCTTTGGGAGCTGCCTACGGCAAAATTGGCTCGCGAGATGATCGACGGAGGTCTGCGTGCGCGTTTGACTTGCGTGGATACGAAGCAGGTGCCGCACTCGTTTGCAGGCCGGGAATTTGACGCCGATTTGCTGCGCGATCTGCCGCCGGAAGCCGACCCGTGTGGAGAAAACGGGGAATTCCATACCTGCGTTTACGGAGGTCCCATGTTCAGTACCGCGCTGCGATTGGAGGCGGGGGAAATCGTCACTCGGGATGGATTTGCCTTCGCGGATTTTCAGTAGCGGCGATTCTTTTGGTCTTCAAATAATTTGTACGGCTACAAGCAACTTCTCAGTTAGGCGCTGGCATCTACTCCCATAACAGAAGTAACACCGGGCGATTTCCTTCTAATAGGCGGCCTGAAAGTTAGGTTGCTCCTCGAGTGTAGATCCTTCCAAAGTTTTTCCCCCGCAAATTCCTACCCAAACATCCTCCGCCCGAGGTGTGTCTATTGGTTTTCCACGGAGTCGCTCACTACACGCGCCGGTGACGGACAACAGCCTACAAGGGCCAGCATCAAAGGAGCAGAGCGTGCGGGCGTGGTGGTCGATTCGACGCGTTCGGACAGCTCACTGTGCGCGAACGGGTGCGTGAGATGAGAGCCTTGATTTTGGTTCTGCTGGCGGGAACAGGAGCACTGGGACAGAGCGCTTCTTCTGCTGCTCAAACGGATGGCGAATCTATTGAGCATCTTGTATCGAGTTATGTCGCTGCATGGAACCAACATGACGCTCGCGCGCTGGCCGGACACTTTGCGGATGACGCGGATTTCACGAATCTGCGCGGCATTAGCGTGCACGGACGAGAAGCAATTGAACAGTTTCATGCGCCGGGATTTGAGACGGTCTTCAAGCATAGCCACTTGACACCGGCAGAGGTGCGGACGCGATTTACGGCGCCAAGTTCGGCGTCGGTGGAGGTGCTGTGGGAGATGACCGGAGCGGTCGAACGGAACGGCAAAGCTGTTCCGCTCCGTAGAGGCGTGGCGAATTGGCTGGTGGCCGAACATGGCGACCAATGGCAGATCAGCAAAATGCGCAACGAGGAATTCGTTCCTGAAAAAGCATGCGTGAATCAAGGGATCGACCATCGGAAGTTTGCTCCGGTGGTGTGCTGGCTGCAGCGGGGACTGTCTTGGAAATCTGATCATGAGCCGCATTTCTTCTTGATCGGCAAATCGGACGGTACAAATCTTGGATTGGCATGGCCGCCCTATTTAGTTCTGAATGTGCCGGACAAGAACCGCCGCTGGCGCATGTTCCGAATGGGATTTCGTTATGATCGGAACTGGCGGGGATACATATTCCCGACGCTCGCTGCAAAATCCATCGCTCATCCGCTGCGCTACTGATCGCGCGCCGTTCCTCTGCCCTCACTTCGCAGCGCGAGTAGCTCATGTGCTTCACACGCAGATGACCGTTGAGCTATTCTGATGCCGCAATGAAAACACATGTCCTAGTGCTCGTATTCTTTACACTCTCTACCTTCAGTTCATTTGCCGGAACAGCGAAGAACGTGCCCTCGCAACCAACGCAGCAACAATGGCAATTGGTGTGGAGTGACGAATTCGATGGGCAAGATGGATCGGCGCCCGATCCGGCAAAGTGGAGCTTTGTAGTCGAGGGCAACGGATTCGGCAACCAGGAACTGGAGTACTACACCGCTCGGCCTGAGAACACGCATATCGAAAAAGGGCACCTCGTAATCACGGCTCGCAAGGAGCGATTCACTGGACCAGACGGCGTAACGCGCGAGTACACCTCGGGACGCATCAACTCTCAAAAGAATTTTCAGCAGCAGTACGGGCGCTTTGAGGCGCGCATTCGGATTCCAAAGGGACAGGGAATTTGGCCGGCGTTCTGGATGCTTGGCAATGACATTGGCAAAGTGGGCTGGCCGCAGTGCGGCGAGATCGACATCATGGAAAACGTGGGGCATGAGCCGGGGAAGGTTCACGGCAGCCTGCACGGGCCACAGTACTCCGGCGCAAATCCACTGACTGGGTCGTACTCGCTTCCCAAGGGCAAACGCCTTGCCGACGAGTTTCACCTGTTTGCCGTGGAATGGGAGCCGGGGATCATTCGTTTTTATGTCGATGACGTGCTTTACGAAACGCAGACGCCCGGCAGCATTCCCCAGAAGCACTGGGTGTTCGATCATCCCTTCTATTTACTGCTGAACGTCGCCGTGGGCGGTAAGTGGCCGGGAAATCCGAATGCCAGCACCGAGTTCTCGACGTCGATGCTGGTGGACTATGTGCGCGTGTACCGGAAGGCCGCAACCGCGAAGTAAATCGCAATCAGCTCTCGAAGCAAACTTGACAGAATATATGACTGATGGTCATATATGCCTCATGGTCACGAAGCGGGTCACATCCAGTCCTGACGATGCCCTGACGCCTGCTGCAACAGGCAGGCGGGAGCGGCGGCGTCAGGAGACGAGCGAGAAGCTCTTCATCGCGGCGATGGAGTTGTTCTCCAGCAAGGGTTTTGCGCACACCAAGGTTGAAGACATCACCCAGCGGGCCGATGTGGGTAAGGGAACCTTCTTTAATTATTTTCCCAGCAAAGAACATGTCCTTGGTTATTTGGTGAGCAAGCAGCGAGGGACGGTCGAACGTCACTTGCTGTTGGCGCGCGAAGAAAAGATGCCCAGCGAAGAGGTTCTTACTTCACTGGCCCGCGATCTCATACGGGTTCCGAGCAAGAGTCCTCACCTGGCAAGAAGCATTTTAACGGCGTTCCTGGGAAACATTGAAGTACGTGAATATATGGTGCGGGAGATGTCGGCGGGACGGAAATTGATTGCCGAGATTTTGCGCTTAGGGCAGGAACGGCGAGAGCTGCGAGATGAGATCGCCCCGGCGGAACTGGCAAGGGTCTTTCAGCAATCGCTGATGGGAACGTTGTTGTTGTGGTCGCTGGATTCAGAGTCATCGCTGGAACGACAGTTCAGCGCCACGATGCGAATGTTTCTCGCAGGCCTCAGTGTGTCGCGCCCCCCGGCTGCAACGAGGCGCGAGTTGCCCTCGAAGGCCGTAAATCGCGAAAGGAAGGCGAGATGACGCATCGTCTGAGTTTCCCTTTAAGAGTGACTGTGTTGCTGATGATGGCGGCACCCGTGTGGTCGCAGAATGGCACGACTGCGCCATATCGGTTGACGCTGGAGGATGCGATTCATCGCGGGTTGCAAGCCAATCTTGGAGTGCTGGTGGCGGAGACACGCATTCACGAAACGGAGGCAACGGCCGAAAGACGGCAATCGCTGCTGCTGCCGCGTGTAAGGGTGGAAGCTCCGGTTGCAGTACAAAGCCGCAGCCTTGCCGCACAAGGCATCAGCGTACCGGGGTTGCCGTTGCCGCAGGTCGTTGGTCCGTTCAGCACCTATGAGGCTAGGGCTTATGCGGATCAACCAATCGTGGACCTGCAATCGCTGCATGCGCTGCGCTCGGCGAAGCAATCGACGGCTTCGGCAAAATCGGATTATCAGGATGCGCGTGATCTGGTGATTCGTAATGTGGCCGCGCTTTACCTTTCATCGCAATCGCAATTTGCGGAGGCAGTGGCGGCGCAGTCGCGAGTGGAAACCGCGCAGGCACTCTACAAACTTGCGGCGGAACAGCGCGATGCGGGGGTGGCTACCGGGATCGACGTGTTGCGCGCGCAAGTGGAGTTGGCAAACGAGAGGCAAGCACTGGTGCAGGCGCGAAATCGCGCGAAGGGATCGCTGCTGGTGCTGGCACGAAATATTGGAATGTCTCCGGGAACTGAAATTGAGCTGGCCGATCCACTTGCTTTTCATTCGATGCAATCCATCAGCGTGGAAAGCGTGCTGCCGCAGGCGCTGGAGTCGCGTCCTGATTACCAGTCGCTACAGCGGACGCGCAAGGCTCTGGTAGAGCAACTGCGCGCTTCTCGCGCGCGCTATCTTCCGAAGCTCACGGCATCGGGAAACTATGGCGGAATTGGGCGCACGCTGAATTCCGTGAACGCAACGGGAGCGGCGCAACTTTCTCTGTCAATCACCGTTTTTGATCGCGACCGCGAGGGCGAAGCCGCAGAGATCACGTCGCGGATTCAGCGAACGGAGCGGCAGATAAATGACGCGCGATTGGGAGTGGAGCAGGAGTTGCGGCAGGCGATGCTCAATATTGAATCCGCTGCGGAAGAAGTAACCTATGCCGAAGCGGGGCTGGACCTGGCCAGGAAAGAGCTTGACCTTGCGCAATTGCGATTCAGCCAAGGCGTGACCAACAACATTGAAGTGATTAGTGCGCAGGATGCGCTTTCGCGTGCGCAACAGAACTCCATCGTGGCGTTGACGCATCATGCGGATGCGCGGATTTCGCTGGCACGAGCGCTGGGCAACACGGAAGCGTCGTACGCGAACTATCTTGGAAGCCGCTGAGCGGCAGGACGAAAGGACTCCGGCTATGAAGCGATTCATCATCCCGATTCTGCTGGTAGTTTTGATCGGCGCAGGAACGTATTACTACCGTGCGGTGCACAAGACAAAGGCTCCGTCGAACACGTTGCTGCTCTCAGGAAATATTGAGGCGCATGAGAGCGTGGTTGGGTTTCGCACGCAAGGACGAATTGTGGAACTACCGGTGGAAGAAGGACGGGCGGTGAAAGCCGGAGAGCTGCTGGCGAAACTCGATGACGCCGATTACCAGCAGCAGGTTCGCATCGACAAAGCGACGCTGCAGACGCGCGGAAGAGAGTTGGAACTGGCGGTGGCAGGCAATCGGACGCAGGACGTGCAAGCCGCCGAGCAAACAGTGGCAGACGCAAAGGCCGATCTGGAAATGAAGCGTGCAGACCTGGAGCGATACAGCAACTTGTATCAGCGCGAGGCAGTGTCGGCGCAGACACGCGACCAGGCCGACACCGCGTATAGACGGGCAAAGGCGGTGTATGAACGGAGTCTGCAGAACCTCTCGGCGATAAAAGAAGGAACACGGAAGGAACAGATTGCGGTGAGCCGCGCGACGCTGCAGGCGGCTCAACAGAATCTGGAACTCTCGAAGGTGCGCCGCGATTACACGGTGCTGCAATCGCCGGTAACAGGGATTGTCACGGTAAGGCAGGCAGAGCTGGGAGAATATGTCGTGCCTGGGACTCCGGTGGTGACCGTTGCGGATCTCGAGCATCTTTGGGTGCGCGCTTATGTGAGCGAGACTGATCTTGGACGGGTGCGATGGGGACAGGCGGCACCGGTGAGGACAGATACGTATCCCGGCAAGTCGTATAAGGGCACGATTACGTTCATCTCTCCGGAAGCGGAGTTTACGCCGAAGACGGTGCAGACCAACAAGGAGCGTGTGGCGCTGGTGTACCGAATCAAGGTGGATGTTGAGAATCCGAATCGCGAGCTGAAGCCGGGAATGCCCGCGGATGTAACGATTGAGCTGGGAAAGTAGCAATGCGATGAGTGAAACGGCGGCCATCGTTGTTCGCGATCTCGTGCGCAGCTTTCCTGGTGTGAAGGCCGTGGACCATCTGACGTTTGATGTGAACTACGGTGAGATATTCGGGCTGGTGGGGCCTGATGGTGCGGGAAAGACAACAACGATGCGCATTCTGGCCGGAGTTCTGGAGCCGGATAGCGGGTCGGTGCAGGTTGCGGGATTTGATGTTGTGCGCGATCCGGAGCGCGTGAAACACGAGATCAGCTACATGTCGCAACGCTTTGGCCTTTATGAAGATTTGACGGTGGATGAAAACATCCACTTCTATGCCGAAGTGTTCGGGGTGAAGCGGGCGACGTACGAGGAGCGGAGCGAGCGACTGTTGCAGGCGGCCGATATGCAGAGTTTTCGCAAGCGGCTGGCGGGGAATCTTTCCGGCGGGATGAAGCAGAAACTTGGATTAGTTTGCGCGCTGATTCATACGCCTCGGGTGCTTCTGCTGGATGAGCCGACGAATGGCGTCGATCCGATTTCGCGCCGTGACTTCTGGAAGATTCTTTATTCGCTGCTCGCAGAAGGTGTCGCTATCCTGGCCTCCACTGCTTACCTGGATGAGGCGGAGCGCTGCCATCGCGTGGCGCTGGTGCATGAGGGGCGAATTCTGTTTTGCGATCAGCCGGATGCACTGAAGCGCAGGCTCGCCAATTCTGTGATCGCCATCTCGACAACGGACCCGCGAGGGGTTCGCGCTGCAATCGGAAAGGCTGCGGGCATTCGCAACGTTGTGCTGGTTGGCGATGGGGTGCACCTGCTGGTGGATGATGCTGCGCGCATTCTGCCGAGTTTGCGCGAGCGAATGGATGCGGCGAAGGTGAGTTACACGGCGGCGGGGACCGCGGCGGCGACGCTGGAGGATGTGTTTGTAAACGCCGTCGAGCGCGGGGATTCGAAGAGCAGGACCGAGGTGCGCGATGAGCGATGAATACTCGGTTGTGGTGAAAGATCTGGTGAAGCGCTTCGGAGACTTTTACGCGGTGGACCATATCAGTTTTGAATCGCGCAAGGGAGAGATCTTTGGATTCCTGGGGCCGAATGGCGCGGGGAAATCCACTACGATTCGAATCCTGTGCGGGCTGCTCCATCCGACCTCTGGATTTGCGAGCGTGGCGGGGATTGACGTGGCGAAACAACCGGAGCGGGTACGACAGAATATTGGGTACATGTCGCAGAAGTTTTCTCTGTACAACGATTTGACGGTGGAAGAAAACATTCGATTCTTCGGCGGGATGTACCAGGTGCCGGATTCGGAGATGACGGAGCGGTTCCAGTGGGTGGTACGGATGGCGGGGCTGGAGGGACGCGAAAAGGCGCTGACATCGACTCTGGCGGTGGGATGGAAGCAACGGCTTGCGCTTGGCTGTGCGGTGCTGCACAAACCGGCAGTGCTCTTTCTGGACGAGCCAACCTCGGGAGTCGATCCGATTTCGCGGCGAAATTTCTGGGAGTTGATTCACGAGATGGCGGCAACGGGCGTAACGGTTTTCGTCACGACGCATTACATGGACGAAGCAGAATATTGCAATCGCCTGATGTTGATCTATCGCGGAAAGATCGTGGCATCGGGCTCTCCCGCGGAACTGAAGCGCACGGCAATGAAGGGAGAGCTGCTGCTGATTGAATGCGAGCCGCTGGGGCTTGCACTGGAAGCGCTCCAGGAATCCACCGTTGCGATGGACGTGGCGGTGTTCGGCAATGCGCTGCACGCGGTGGTGGAAAACGCTGAGGCGGCGATTCCGAAATTACGCGAAGTGCTGCAGAAGAAATCAATCAGGGTGACTCGCATGGAAGCGATTCCGGCGTCGTTGGAGGATGTGTTCGTTTCGCTGACTGCTGCGCCGAAACATGAATCGCCAAAGGAAGCTGCGGAATGAAATACAACCGGGTTCGGGCGATTGCGTGGAAGGAAGTGCTGCAGATCCGGCGTGACCTGCGAAGCATTCTGATCGTGGTTGCGATGCCGGTGATATTGATGCTGGCTTTCGGCTATGGCGTCAGTTTCGATATCAAGCATTTACCTACGTATGTGTTTGATCGCGAGAACAGCCAGCAGAGCCGTGATCTGGTGCAACGCTTCCGCAGGTCGGAATACTTCAACGTCCGGAAACAGGTGGATAGCTATCGCGATCTGGTCAAGGCGATTGACGCGGGTGATTGCCAGTTGGCGATTGTCATTCCGCCGCAGTTTTCTCAGAAACTGCGCGAGGGCGGTCCCGTATCTGTGCAGGCGCTGGTGGATGGCACGGATGGAAACAGCGCGAATGTTGGGATGGGATATGCGGACGCGGTTGTGCTTGGCTACTCGCAACAGGTTCAACTCGACTGGGTGCGGCAGAAGGGGCAACGCGTGATGGACCCGCCCATTGCGGTGGCTGCGCGCACATGGTTCAACGAAGACCTGGAGAGCATGGCAAATATTGTGCCCGGAGTGGTAGCAATCGTGATGGCGGTGGTGGGAACGTTTTTGACATCGCTGACGATTGCGAGGGAGTGGGAGCGCGGCACGATGGAGCAGTTGATCTCGACGCCGGTTTCGCCGCTGGAATTGATGGTTGGAAAGCTCTCGCCTTATCTTGTGATTGGGCTGGCCGATACGGCGCTGTGCGCGGGGATGGGCGTGTGGTGGTTTGGAGTGCCTTTCCGGGGAAATCTGGCCGTACTCTTTATCAGCTCGACGCTGTTTCTGTGTGTGGTGCTTTCGCTTGGATACTTTCTTTCGGTTGCGCTGAAGTCGCAACTGGCAGCGAGCCAGGCTTCGCTGATTGCGACTTTTCTCCCGGCGTTTCTGCTCTCAGGTTTTATCTTTCCGATTGACCAGATGCCGGCGTTCATCCAGGTGGTGACACACATCATTCCGGCACGGTATTTCATGTCCATTATTCGCGCCGTGTTTCTGAAAGGCACTCCGCTGGTGCTGCTGTGGGAAGACCTGCTGGCGCTGTTCCTCTTCGCAACGGTCTTGATACTGGTTGCAACGCGGGCGTTTCAGAAGCGGTTGAGGTGAGGTGAATATGTGGCTCAGGCTGCGTCAGATGCTGGTGAAGGAGTTTATCCAGGTGTTCAGGGATAAGCGCACGCGCTTCCTTCTGTTCGGTCCTCCGGTGATTCAGATGGTGATCTTTGGATACGCCGCGACACTGGATATCCAGCACGTGCCGACGGCGATTCTCGATTATGAGAATTCGCAGGTGAGCCGCGATTTTATTTCGCGATTTCAGGGGAGCTGCTATTTTGATATTCGCGAGCGGACGCTCGACCGCGAGAGGGTCCGGCGGCTGGTGGATCATGGCGACGTGCTGCTGGCATTGCAGATTAATGCTGGGTTTTCAGAACAACTGCGCAAGGGACAAACCGCAAACGTGCAGGTGATCGTGGATGCAAGCAACTCGAACACCGCGCTGGTGTCGCTGGGATATGTGAACCAGATCGCTTCGAAGTTCGCGAAGGATTACCAGACGGAGATGCTCAACCGAAGCTCGCCAGGAATGTTGCGGCAGATGCCCTCGATCGTGTTGGAGAGGCAGCCTTGGTTCAATCCCGACCTGCGCAGTCAGTGGTTCTTTGTGCCGGGAGTAATGGGAAATCTGGTGACGCTGGTCATCGTATTGCTGACGGCATTTGCCATTGTGCGCGAACGCGAGATCGGGACTCTGGAACAGATCATGGTGACGCCGATAACGCAGTTGGAATTTATTTTGGGCAAGACGATTCCCTTCTTTCTGATCGGGCTCTTTGATGCTGCGCTGATCACAGCGGTGGGTACGCTTTGGTTTCGAGTGCCGCTGAAGGGAAGCCTGCTGGTGCTTGCGACGGGAACAGTGCTGTATTTGTTCTGCGTGCTCGGCATTGGCCTGTTGATCTCCACACTTTCGGCAAATCAGCAGCAGGCGATGGTATCGGCATTTTTCTTCCTGATGCCGGCAATCATCTTCTCCGGATTCGCTTCCCCTATCAGCAGTATGCCGACGTGGCTGCAATTTCTGACTCTTGCTGACCCACTGCGATATTTCATCGTCATTCTGCGGGGAATATTCCTAAAAGGGGTTGGATTTGACGTGCTCTGGCCTCAGATGGCGAGTCTTGCAATATTTGCCGTGCTGATCTTGTTTGCGAGCGTAATGCGTTTCCATAAGTCGCTGGACTAGTTTCATACGGTCGCTGGACTAATGCGTCATACGACCGCTGAACTAGCGTGTCGGACGGGAATTGCCGATTTGTGGACTGCGATTTCCAATAACAACTAAAATTTACATACAGATGCCGCGAGTAACGCGTCGGGGTTGATTTTCAGGGCAACTTCGGCCATTGCGCGCCAACATGAACGCCATGTTCCACATCTAAACGTACTTTGCGGCCGGTGCTTTGCTCCGGCGCAAATGTATTTACGGAGGTATTTGGATGGTTTCGTTCCTACCGCGTCCGATCGAAGTAGCGGTATCCACACTACTGATCGCTCTGTATGTTGCTCCTGGGCCAGTGATGGCACAAACCCATGTCGTGAATCCTGCTGAAGTTCAGAAGCAGGTGCTGGCTACGAGCCAGACACGGCTTCACAACGAAGAAACGGTACAGCAGTTCGTGTCATCGCCGCAGGCTGCAAAGGCAATTAAGGCCGCGGGCATGGATCCCGAGCGCGTCAAGGTGGCAGTTCCCACGTTGAGCGATCAGGAACTTTCGCAGATTGCATCGCGGGCGGAAAAGGCTCAGGCCGATTTCGCAGCGGGCAGAATTGGCGATCGCGACCTGCTGCTGATTCTGGTTGGCGTGGTGGTCTTAATCCTGATCATCGTCGCCGTCCGGTAGCATGCATGGTTTTGGCAAAGTTCGTCTAGCGTGGACGCAGTGCGTGATCCCCGCCGTGGTGCTCTGCGGTTGCATGGTAGCAACCGCAGAGGTTCCCGCGTTGTGGCTTGACGTTCCGTATGTGAAACAAAGTCCCGAGGGTTGCGGAGCAGCCAGCATTGCAATGGTTATGCAGTATTGGTCTGCCGCGAATGGAAAGGCGGCGGGCGAGCGAGCGGATCCGGAATATATACTTCGTTCCCTGCACTCTCCGGAGGGCCGGGGAATTTATGCGTCGGTGATGTCGCATTACCTGCAAGAACAGGGATATCAGACATTCTCATTCGCAGGGGATTGGGATTTGCTGCAGCAGCATCTTAGAAAAGGACGGCCGCTTATCATCGCCCTGAAGCCTGGAGCAAGGGAAAGTTCGCTGCACTACGTCGTGGTGGCCGGAATGGATTCGCAGCGGCAGATCTTGATGGTGAACGATCCAGCCGAGCGTAAACTACGGGAACTCGACCGTGCTACATTCGAAAAGCAATGGGAAGGAGCCCAGCGCTGGACGCTACTCGCTCTACCGAAACAGCCTGGCCGCTGAGCCGATACACGATTCTTGTTGCGCTCCTGATTCTGCTGACCTCAACTCTTCACGCGCAGAACCATTCCAATGAATCCGTGACCGTGCGAGCAGAGAAGCTGTTTTCGGCGGAGCGCTGGCAGGATGTGATTGGGCTGGTGGAAGGCACGCCGGATCGTTTACCGCAGCGCAATGCGGATTTGGATTACTACTACGGGGAATCGCTCGCCAAGCTGGGTCGGCTGGAGGATGCACACAAATCATTTCTTGCGGGATATCGATTACAACCGCGGGACAAGCGATTTGCAGTGGAGTTGGGAGGTGTCGAATTCCTGCGGAAGCGGTACGCGGAATCAGCGAACTGGCTGCTGATTGCTTCGAAGATTTCTCCCGATGATGCTTATGTAAACGATTTCTGCGGCAGCGTATTTTTCCTGTTGGGCAATCTGGATGCGGCGCTGAAATACTGGAATCGGGTCGGCAAGCCGCGAATTGAAACCATAAGTAGTGAGCCCGCACCGAAGGTGAATCCGGTGTTGCTGGACCGGTCCTTTGCGTTCGCTCGAGGCAGCACTCTGCGGCTCCCGGAGTTGCAGGCGACAGATGATCGGCTGCGGGCGCTGGACATATTTCCAAGCTACAGTCTCACGCTGTCTGCCCGGCCGGACCAGAATTTCGATGTGAGGTTTCGCGCGGTGGAGCGAAGAGGCTGGGGATATTCCAAACTGGAAGCAGCGCTCTCAACTTTTCGCGGCGTCTTTTACCAGACGCTTACGCCGGAGTATTACAACATTGGCGATTCAGCCACGAACGCTTTGTCGCTGCTTCGCTGGGATGCGCAGAAAAGGCGGGCGGCGGTGTCATTGTCCGGTCCGCTGCGGAGAGATCCGCGATGGCGCTACCTCGTGGGAATCGACTTGCGCGGCGAGAACTGGGTGATTCGTCGGTCGTTTACCGGGCCGGCTCCGACGCTGGCATCGCTCAATCTTCGACGGGAAAGCGTCGTCGCGAATATCACTTCGATACACCGGGTTCGCGCGAACTGGTCCATGGGAGCGGAACTCTCACATCGCGATCTGCGAGATGTAACTCCGGGGAGCGCTTTGATGCCGGGGCTGTTGCTCGAAGGCTATCAACTGAAACACACGGCTCGACTGCAATATCGGCTGCTCGATGTGCCGGAAAGAAGATTGACCGTGTCGGCCAGCGCCTCTACCGAGACAGGCCGGATATGGGCGCCTGCGGGAGGTAGCTTCTTTAAGCCGCAAGCCGGAGTTTCAATGCATTGGTTTCCGCGCGCGCAGGGCGACGATCTCGAAATGCAACATCGGGTGCGCGTCGGCGATGTGGCCGGGACAATTCCTTTTGACGAGCTGTTTACGCTGGGCCTGGAGCGCGACAACGATCTGATGATGAGAGCTCACATCGGTACGCGCAATGGCCGCAAAGGCAGTGCTCCACTGGGGAGGAGATACTTTGTTTCGAACTGGGAGGTGGATAAGAACGTCTACGGCAATGGACTGATCTCCGTGAAACTCGGACCATTTGTTGACACTGGAAATATCGGGGGGCAATCCAGGCTGGGATCGCAACGATGGCTGTGGGATACAGGCGTGCAGGCGAAAGTTAGCGCACTCGGAGTGAAGTTTGTACTCAGCTATGGGCGGGATCTGCGCGCTGGCAAAGGAGCTTTTTACGTCCGGGCTACACGGTAGCGCGGAACACAGTGAAAGGCCATGCACATTGGCTGCGTGAGGACGGACGGGCTCTCAAAAGCACACAGAGAATTTGTGGGAAGGCTTACCGAATGACTTCGACAAGCCGGATCGAAGAGTCGGCGGTGCGGCTATCTTGCCCCGAGCGGCGGGCCCAGCAATTCGAGGCCATACTTCTGAAACAGGGGAACTAATTTAGCAGGATCGGGAACGGTTCCACGGGGAGCCGCCAAGGTCAGCTCTTCAAAGAAGGTATCGAGCCCGCCGGGCACAACCGTGATGATCGTGCGTCCGGGCGTGTCGCCGATATTCTGAAAAGTGTGCCGCGTGCCGCGGGCGGTAAACACCGTAGCTCCCGGCCCTGCTTGAAACTGCCGGCCATCCACCTCAAATAAGAACTGGCCCTCGAGGATGTACCACCATTCGTCCTGCTCATGATGTAGATGAAGGGGCGGACCAGCCTTTGGCGGGACTAGGGATTCCATGACGACGAATGCGCCATTCGTATCCTTGCTGGAGATTTTCACCCTCACCTCATCACCAACCACGTAAATTGGGCCGCCACTTCGGTCGCTGTCGGCGTCGAGGACAAATGCTTTCTGCTCTAAAGTTGAGATTGTCTGACTCTGAACGTTCGCGCTCATATCGGTTTCTTCCTGCTTTTTTGGAGATTGCTGCTTCGTCGGGTAGATGCAGATTGTCTGTCTCTGGTTTGAAGAAATCTGGATTTCACCGCTCTGAATGGGGAAGATCTCGGCTCATGCCGGGTTTGGCGTCACAGCTTTCCGGAGGCAGGAGGAGTACTGTTAAGGGCGAAGGAGAGTACACGATGAGCAGCAGTACCGCGGGAATTTCACAAACTCTGAAGAATTTGCAAGCCGCGTTTGAGGGCGAAAGCAATGCGTCCGTTCGTTATGCGGCCTTCGCCAAAAAAGCGGAGCAGGAAGGCTATTCGCGTGTCGCCACGCTGTTTCGTGCCGCTGCTCGCGCCGAGCAGATTCATGCCGCCACCCACGCCAAGGTTATCGCCAAGTTTGGCGCGACTCCAGAAGCCAACATTGCCGAACCGGTAGTCGGCACTACGGCGGAAAATCTGGCTGCGGCAAAGAAGGGCGAAGAGTATGAGCGCGACGTAATGTATCCGGAGTTCATTCGCGAGGCCGAAATCAGCGGAGAAGCAGGCGCGGTCCGCACGTTCCGACTGGCGAGCGCAGCAGAAGCAGTGCACGCGGATCTTTATGGGAATGCTTTGGAAAATCTCGAAGCACAGCGGGTCGAGGCAGTTTTCTACGTTTGCCCGTTCTGTGGAGAAGTGACCGACGACGTCACGCTAAAGTCTTGTCCTATTTGCAACGCACCCGCCGAGAAATTCGAAATCTTCCGTTCGTAAAAATCGTACAGAGTTGAATTCATGTAGCCGGGTGAGAACATCGCCCGGCTTTGGTATTTTTAGCCCTGCAGTTTGGAGCAAAATCGTTCGCCAGTTGACGTGCCAAATGTGCTTATGAAGCTGATAGAAACTATTCATGGAATCGGATTGTTCCCTTGACGCGAGTGGGGCATCGGACGTTAAAGAGGTGACACGACTATGGCATATCGCATCGAAACTCCGCACGATACGAACCCGTTGGCTGTGTGGCAAAAGATGTTTTGGTTTTCCCTTGCCTCACCCTACATCTACGGATTCGCAATCGCTGCGTTGATGCAGAGAGCAGCATTATCGTCTTGGCCGACAAGCTTTTCTCATACTGAGGACAACATAGTGCCGCAGGATGCGGACTCGGTCGCACATACCATGGATATCGCGATAGGCGCGACACACACGTGAGCTAATTCTCCGGGAGACGTTTGCGCTTCCAAACGGCCCGGCCAAAGGAATCTTCGCCCTCTTAATTTCCGGTGCCTCGCTGATCTTTCAGGCAGCGCGTCCACGCGGCACGTCTCGGCACCAAGAAATTCACGCCCAGTTGGCAAGCTGTGTCGAATGGGCTGATGTTCGCACGTCATACACCTAGGCATGGTAAAACTGACATCTCCCGAAAGGAGAATGGCGATGCAATTCGCCCTTGCTCATCTACGAGTCACCGGAAGGTCCGACGATTTATGAATCCAGTCACCGGATGCGCGGATCAATTGGTTAGCTTGAGATGATTCATGTACATACGTGCACTAGCTTTTTCAGAATAGCGAGGGCCAATGACTACTCTGTCGTACGTGGAGTCGGACGCGCTAGGCGGACGGTACGAAGCGCTTCTGCGCATTTCTGAAACCATCGCTGCGCATCGCGACTCGAAGGAATTGTTCCGAACGATCACCGACGCGTTGCGGCAGGTCATTAGTTTTGATTTTCTTAGCGTAGTGCTGTACGAGGAAAACACGCACACGCTGAAGTTGTGCGTAGTGGAAACACCTGGTTGTCAGGTGGACACGGAGCCGCGGAATTTTTCTCCAGATGAGACGGTCAGTTGGTGGGTATACCGCCATCAACAGCCTCTAGTTGTACCTGTTCTGGATGAAGAGACCCGGTTTCCGCGATTCACAGAATACCTGAAGCAGTTTGGAATGCAGTCGGTCTGTGGTTTGCCATTGACGACGGCGCATAGGCGCTTAGGCGCGCTTGGTATTGGACGGGTGGAGGCATCTGCATACTCCGAAGGAGAGATGAGCTTCCTTTCCCTTGTGGCGAACCAGCTCGCGCTGGCTATCGATGACACGTTGAATCTGGAAGCATCACATCGCGCGCAACAGGAATTGCAGAACAAGAACGAGCAGTTGAAACTCGTGCTGGACATTACTCGAAGCGTCGCTTCAACTTTGGAACTGCGGCAACTGTGCCGTCTTATCTCTTCCAGTGTTCGCCCGGTTCTGCAATGTGATTTGGCCATGCTGGCGCTACCGGAACCGGACAAAACGCATTTGCGGATCTACGGACTGGATTTTCCTGTGGGCAAGGGACATATTCAAGAGGAAATGCTCATCCCCATTGAGGGGACGCCGCCGGGAGGTGCATTTCAGAGTGGCAAGCCCGTAGTAATGGATTTTCGTGAATTAGCTCCGTTCTGCCCGAAGATGCCTCCGCTGGCCGAAGGCTTGGAGTCAGGCTGCGCGTTGCCGCTTATCAGCCGGGATCGCGTCTTGGGTACATTGAATCTCGCTTCGCTAAAGAAAAATGCATTCTCAGAGGACGAAATCGAGTTTCTAACTCAGGTAGCAAGACAGATAGCGATTGCGGTGGAGAACGCGCTTTCTTATGGCGAAATCGCCGATCTCAAGGACAAGTTGAGCCAGGAGAAGCTCTACCTTGAAGGCGAGATTCGCTCGGAATTCAATTTTGAAGAAATCGTTGGTGACAGCCCCACCTTGCGTCGTGTTCTCCAGCAGGTTGAGATCGTCGCACCGAGTGACTCGACTGTTCTTATTCTGGGTGAGACCGGGACCGGCAAAGAACTTGTTGCGCGCGCGATCCACAACCGCAGTCGCCGCAAGGAGCGCACGTTCGTGAGGTTGAATTGTGCAGCTATTCCCACCGGGCTACTTGAAAGCGAACTATTTGGGCATGAGAAAGGCGCATTCACCGGGGCCATCTCTCAGAAGATCGGGCGTCTGGAACTTGCTGACCGCGGCACCCTCTTCCTCGACGAGGTGGGGGACATTCCGCTGGAGTTGCAGCCGAAATTGCTGAGGGCAATACAGGAGCGCGAATTCGAGCGGCTTGGAAGCAGCATAACCAAGAAAGTGGATGTGCGTCTTGTGGCCGCCACCAACCGCGATCTGAGAAAGATGGTTGCCGACCGGGAGTTTCGCAGTGATCTCTATTACCGACTGAATGTTTTCCCTCTTCACATCCCGTCTCTGCGGGAGCGCGCGGAGGACATACCGATGTTGGTGCGCCACTTCACAGAAAAATTTTCGCGCCGCATGGACAAGCGAATCGAGTCCATTTCTGCCGCGACGATGCGCAGACTCATGGCTTGGAGCTGGCCTGGAAACGTTCGCGAACTGGAGAATTTCATCGAGCGCGCTGTGATTCTTACGCGGGGCAATGTGCTGAATGTCCCACTGTCTGAGCTGGAGGACAATCCAATGGTTGCAGGGAACGGAGTCGCCAAGCTCTCGGAGGAATCAGTGGAGTCCGAGGAGATTCTGCGTGCGCTGAAGGATTGCGAAGGACGCGTCGGTGGGCCTGCCGGTGCTGCTGCTCGTCTTGGTGTGAAACGCACTACGCTCATCTCGCGGATGAAGAAGCTGGGCATCCATCCAAGGATCAATCGGTACTCGGAGCACTCGACACAGAGCGCGGGAGCTGCATAGTTGGCTTCGTTCGCTATGGTCGCTTGATCCGAGCACACTCGCCGCGTCTCAAATCGCGCAAATTCCTTTCCTTGCTCGTTATCTCTGAACACAAGTTCTGATCGTGTGCACACACAAGCTTAATTAGCCTGTGCTTGCTTCGAGAAGAAGTGTCGAGGTCTTCGACATTAGTCGATTGAATCCTCGACATCTTCGACAGTTCCACCTCGCCGCACCCGGTCATTTCCCTAGCAACTTCTGACTTATCAAAGGCCTGCGCGGTCCCACGACTTTTGGCATGTGTATTGCCAACAAATGGGTGTGGAACGCGCGGGCATGTTGCGAATTACGTTCGGCGATGAAAGAGACAGAGTCCGAATCACGGTAGAGGGCGAACTTTGCGGCGACGTGGCGAGTCTTCTTGAGGCGGACTGGCGGAGGGCGACTGCGCTCCACAAGGAAAAGCGAACGGTAGTTGATTTGTGTGGCGTCACGTTGATCGATGCCACGGGCAAGAAGGTACTGAGCTTGATGATCGACGGTGGCGCCGAATTCCTGGTATCAGGGCCCGAGACGGCATACGTCATTGAGACTTTGCGCAAGGGGAGCAGAGCTGGAACGCGACGAATCGAGTCCGGAACTGGAGGATGATTTATGAATTTTGTTGCTTTGAAGATGCTGACCGGCGATCGCGCCAAGTATCTGGGCTTGATCTTTGCGATTGCGTTTTCGTCCTTTCTGATGGCGCATCAGGCATCGATCTTTGCCGGCATCATGAACCGCACGCGCAGCCAGATCCTCGATGTCACTGACGCCGGAGTCTGGGTGATGGACCGCAACACCCAGTATTTTGACGAGGTCAGTGCACTCACGGACAACGCTCTTTATCGCGTGCGTGGTGTTAGCGGAGTGAAGTGGGCGGTGCCGCTATTCAAAGGACAGCCGCGAGCAAAAACTCCGGATGGAAAATTTCGCGTCGTGATTCTAATGGGTCTGGACGATGCGTCCCTTGTGGGCGCACCGCGCAAGATGTTGCTCGGCTCGGCCGATGATCTGCGAGAGCCCGACGCGGCAATCATCGATGAAGCCGGGTACCGCTTCTTCTTTCCCAATGCACCCCTGGAGCTGGGAAAGACGCTGGAGATGAATGATCACCGGGTGCGGCTGGTTGGCATCTGCGACGCTTCCGCACCGTTCACAACGTTTCCAGTTCTGTTCACGCGCTACAGCCAGGCGCTGAACTATGTCGGACGGGAACGGAATTTGCTTTCGTTTGTTCTTGCGAAACCAGAGGAAGGTGTTTCGATTCCGGACCTGACCCGGCGCATCGAGATGAGCACTGGCCTGAAGGCGATGAGCAGCGAGCAATTCGGGTGGGCCACCATCGTCTATTACCTGCGAAATACTGGCATTCCCGTCAATTTCGGATTGACCGTGGCGATTGCGCTGATCGTAGGCACGGTTGTGGCGGGGCAGACCTTCTACATCTTCACCATCGAGAACCTCAAACAGTTCGGTGCTCTGAAGGCCATTGGCGTTTCGGATCGGCGCATCGTTGGGATGATCCTGCTGCAGGCGCTGGTGGTCGGCGCCATTGGTTACGCGCTGGGAATGGGAATGGCCGCCGGATTCTTCTCTATTTTCGTCCACATGATCGCAACCCGGGGGATTGTGCTGCTGTGGCAAGTGATGTTGGGGGATGCAGTGATCGTACTTTTTATCGTGGCCATCGCAAGCTTGATGAGCATACGCAAAGTGCTGGTGCTCGAACCGGCTGTTGTGTTCAGGGGGTGAAGGATGAAGAACGCGGATGAAAGCGCAGTCGTTTGCCGGGACGTGACGAAGTCATTCGGCACGGGCAACGCGAGCGTCCAGGCTCTTCGCGGTGTGGACCTCGACATTCGGATGGGAGAGCTCGGCATGCTCATGGGGCCGAGCGGCTGTGGCAAAACCACGTTGCTATCGGTCATCGCGGGACTGCTCGATAGTAATGGCGGCGAACTGGAAGTCCTTGGGGAGAGACCCTCCGAAATGACAAACCAGGAGCGTATCTTGTTTCGACGCAAGAACCTTGGCTTCGTCTTCCAACAGTTCAACCTGCTGCCTGCTCTAACCGCAGCGGAGAACGTTGCCGTGCCGCTGTTAGCTGCCGGAGTTAACCGCGTTGACGCCGTCGATGACGCTACGCGTCTGCTCGTGCAGCTTGGAATGGAAGACCGGGCTTCGGCCTTGCCGTCGCAGCTTTCAGGCGGGCAGCAACAGCGCGTTGCTCTGGGCCGTGCGCTCATCCACAAGCCTCGGCTGGTGGTTTGCGATGAACCGACATCTGCCCTTGATGCGAAGACAGGTCATGCGGTGATGGAACTGCTGTCCGAAGTAGCAGTGCGACCGGACCGCGCGGTGATAGTGGTGACGCACGACTCGCGCGTGCTGGAATTCGCCGACACCATTGCTCACATGGATGACGGTCGGATCATGGGAATTCAGGTTGGTGCTGCTCGGGCGCGGCACATAGCTGGCGTTGCGGAACGGCCATCATCGTTCAATGAAGGAGCTTGGTCGTGAGAAAACTGTTACTCCCCACTTTAGCGTTAGTGAGCCTTACGTTCGCCGTGAGTTGGACGCTTGCGGCGCGACCGAAGCACCCGCCAACCGAGCCGCCTGCTGCTCCGCCGCTTGCTACGTCTCAAGCGACAGTGGCTGGAGTCGGTTTGGTTGAACCTGAGACCGAAAACATCGAGGTTAGCTGTCCGGTTTCAGGACTGGTCACGGGTGTGTACGTTAATGCCGGTGACCGAGTTCACGCGGGCCAGAAACTGTTCTCGCTCGACGATCGTGAACTGCAGGCAGACCTGCGCGTGAAGCAGGCAGCGCGCATCGCTGCACAGGCCAAGCTCAAGAAGCTGGAAGCGCAACCGCGTAAAGAGGAAATTCCTCCTGCCGAAGCCAAAGTGCGTGAAGCGCAGGCGAATCGGTCTGACGCCGAGGTGCAGATGAAGTTGATCGAGAGCGTGCAGGATCGCCGCGCCGTGCGAGAAGAAGACGTTCGTCGCCGGCGTATCGCCTACGAGGCCGCGCAGGCACGCCTCAGTGACGCTGAGTCACAACTTGCCCTTCTGAAAGCGGGTGCCTGGACGCCGGACGTGGTTGTGGCAAAATCCGATGTCACACAGGCCGAGGCGCAGCTCAAACAAGTGCAGACTAACATCGAGCGGCTCACCATGACCGCGCCGATGGATGGAGTCATCCTGCAAAAGAGAGTTCGGGTTGGCCAATTCGCGCAATGTGGGCCAGCCAGCGAACCGCTAATCATCATGGGCGGCGGCGCACTCAACATTCGCACCGATATCGATGAGAACGATGCTTGGCGTGTGCGTCCGAACACGGCCGCAGTTGCCTACGTGCGTGGCGACACGAAACAAAGATTTCCGCTCAAATTTGTCCGCTTTGAGCCGTATGTACTGCCAAAGAAGTCACTCACCGGCGACAGCACGGAGCGTGTGGATACGCGTGTTCTGCAGGTCATTTACCGGTTCAGCGATCGTGATGCGCCCGTTTATGTGGGTCAACAGATGGACGTCTATGTCGAGACCCCATTTGCATCTGGTATTGCTCACAAACCTGGTCAGCAGGGAGGCGCCAATTGAGAAAGCTGATAACGCAATTACTCATGGCCGGTTTCTTGTTTCTTTCATCCGCGTGCACCGTCGGTCCGCGGTTCAAGCGTCCGTTAAGTGACGTCCCTCAGCAGTGGACGGTCGGTGAGGCGCGCGGCACGAAGACGCTGGAGCCCGCGGGTGACTGGTGGAATTCATTCAAGGACCCTGAGTTTAACAAGCTGATCCGCCGTGGCGTCGAGGCCAATCTTGACCTAAAGATTGCCGCAGCTCGTGTTGCAGAATCCCGTGCTGCACGAGGAGTAGCAAAGTCTGGCCTGTTTCCATCGGTCGGCACATCGGTTTCGGCCACGCGCAATCGGGAGCTAGTTGTAGCACCGCCCAGTGGCCAATCCGCAGTGCGAATCGTTCCCCTGGAGCTCAGTAATTTTCAGGGAAGCTTCGATTCGTCCTGGGAGCTTGATGTCTTCGGACGCGTGCGCAATGGCCTTCGAGGTGCCACCGCAGACGTTGCTGCAATTACCGAAGCCCGCAGATACGCGTTAATTACGGTATTGGGCGACATCGGCCGTTCCTACACGGAACTGCGCGGCTTTCAGCTTAGACTGCAGATAGCAGAAAAGAACATCCGCATCCAGCAAGATACGCTCGACTTGACGAAGTCGCGAGCAGCCGCCGGTTTGGCGACAGAGCTCGATGTCTCACGCGCAGCCGCACAACTAGAGGCGACCAAGTCTGCAGTTCCGAGTTTGCAAAGCGACATTGAAGTCTCGATCCATCGTTTGAGCGTTTTATTGGGTAAGGAGCCCGGCGCCTTGCGGGCAGAACTCTTGCCGAGCGCTCCGGTGCCGCTAATTCCGCCGGAGGTTCCTGTTGGCCTTCCGTCCGAGTTGCTGGAGCGCAGACCCGACGTCCGCCAGGCCGAGGCGCAAGTTGCAGCCGCGACGGCACGAGTGGGTGAAGCCAAAGCAGAGTGGTTTCCACACATCGTGCTCGCGGGAAGTGCAGGTCGTCAGGCCACGCAACTTCACGACCTCACGCTGGGCCTGGGAAACTTCTTCAGTGTCGGCCCGGGGATTAGCTTGCCAGTTTTTACAGGTGGGCGAATCAGTTCAAATGTTCGCGTGCAGGATGCGCGCCTTCAGCAGGCTGTGATCTCTTACGGTTCTACTGTTCTCCTGGCGCTGGAAGAGACTGAAAATGCACTCGTGAATTATTCGCAGGAGCAGACCCGGCGCGAACGTCTGGAGGCTGCGGTAAGGTCCAACGAGGAAGCGGTTCTGCTCTCCTCCGAACTCTACAAAGCAGGGCTTACGGATTTTCTATCTGTTCTGGACGCGCAGCGCGAGCTTTACGCTAACGAGGACTTGCTGGCTCAGAGCCGCACCACACAAACAACGAACTTGATCGCTCTATACAAAGCTTTGGGGGGCGGTTGGGAATCCTTTTCTCAACAATGACGTGGAGTGGAGAGTCCGAACGACAAATTGCATCGCCCTGAGCGGGCCTTGCATGTGGCAAATTTCTTAATACTGAAACGGGAGAAAATATGAAGCTCGTTATACTTGGCGCAACTGGTGGAATCGGACTTGAAATCGTCCAGCAGGCAGTCGAACTTGGCCATTCTGTAACCGCGTTCGTACGCTCACCTGAACGCCTCAAGATTTTTGATAATCGAATCAACCTCATCAAAGGCGACCTGTTGAACAGGTCGGAACTTGAATCGGTTATCAAAGGACACGACGCTGTCTTATCTGCGTTTGGCCCTCGCGCGGTTGGCGAAAGAGCCAGGGGGCAGTTCGCTACCGCATTAACGAAGGCAATGGTTCACACCGGAGTTCGGCGGGTTGTGGCCGTATCGGTTGCCTTCCTGTTTAAGGATTCGATCGTCCCGCTTGGGTTCATTCTGGGGCGGTTGTTCTTCGGGAATACGGTCCCCGATTCTTTTGAAATGGAGAACACAATCATAAGGAGTGGACTAAATTGGACGATAGTTCGCCCTCCAAGACTCACAGACAAACCGCCCACTCGGAAATACCGCGTTCAGGACGGCCATCTGCCCAGCTTCGGCTTCAAGATCTCACGTGCCGACGTCGCTGATTTCATGCTCAAGACTATTGAAAATGAATCTACGTTTGGGAAAATCATCGGAGTTTGTGATTGAGCGTGAACCTATGAAGAAGCCGCCCCGATCTTCGGAGTCAAAATTCCCCCCGGATACCACGACTGGAGGTTGATCTCCGTGGCCCACGAAGAAGGCAACCTCAACGATTTTCGCGCCGTTCTGGGCAACGATGTAGCGATCAAGGCCTATCGGGAAGGCAAGCTTCCGTTCCCGGACGGCACAATCGCTGCCCGGCTGGCTTGGAATTACGTCCCGTTGGCTAGAAAATTGAAGGAATGAAATCATGGACCAGTCTTCTTACCATTCGCGAATGACGCCGAATTATGAAATGACGTCCATTTTGGCGGTTTTATCTATTTTGGAGAGGCATCGTAAACCTCAGCAATCACTGAATTTTATTGATTACGAACAAGGTGCAGAAAGAGAATGGCGGAGGGTGAGGGATTCGAACCCCCGTTAGAGTTTCCCCTAAAGCGGTTTTCAAGACCGCCTGTTTCAACCGCTCACACAACCCTCCGCGGTGAGGAATGCCCGAGCTGCCACTATTGTACGATGGCGCTGCCAATGTCTCCAATCGGAGAGGAGCTAGACGACCAGATCGGGAATTTCCATTTGCTGTTTGCGGAAGGCGCGGACGAAGGCGGCGACAACGTCAGGGTCGAACTCGCGACCGGCTCCGCGCTCGAGGATCTCGCGGGCTTCGTAAGTGGTGCTTCCCTTGCGATAGGGGCGGTCGCTAGTGATGGCGTCGTAGGCATCGGCCACGGCGAGGACGCGAGCTTCGAGAGGAATCTCATCGCCGGCGCGATCGCTGTATCCGGAGCCGTCGAAGCGGTCGTGGTGAGCAAGGATGATGGGGAGAACGCGGCGCAATGATCCGCCAACGGGCTCAAGCAGGTTTACACCGCGGGTGACATGCTGGCGCATCTCCTGATACTCGGGCGTGGTCAGTCGCGCGGCTTTGTAGAGGATGTCACGGCTGACATCGAGCTTGCCGATGTCGTGCAGGAGGGCGGCGGCACGTACGTCCTCGATGCGCTCGTCGTCGAATCCCATTTCCGACGCCATACGCGCGGCGTAGATCGAGACGCGGTAAGAGTGGTTCTGGGTGTAGGTGTCTTTTGAGATGAACTGTTGCAGGATCATCAGCACGCCGTGGTAGGTCTCGCGCAACTCACGCATCCTGGAAGCGTTGCGCTCATAGAGCGTACCCATGGCAAAGGCCGTCAGAATCAGGGAGCCGCCCCAGACGCAGATGTCAAACCACTTTTGCTGGCTGAGCGCCTCGGTGCCGTGATCGAATAAATTCGGATTCAGGAAGGTGATGATTACGATCATCAACACGCTGGCAAATGCGGTGAGCACGGCGTGGCGGCGTCCGTAATGGTAGGCCGAAAACAACGTGGGGAAGGTGTAGAAGCTGAGCAGCATGCCGCGACCGGCAATCAGAAAATTACACAGCGCAGCGATGATAAACAGCGAAAAGACGAGCCAGAGCTCGCGGTTCACTTCCGTACATTGTCTTAACAGGCTCTTCTTCAATTCAGACTCCAACACGACCCTGGAGGCGGACCGGAATCCGCCAGCGCGACACAAAATCGATCGCAGTCGCTTAGGAAAGCCTATGGTACGAAGATTCTGTGTGCTCCACAATAGTACTAACGATATACACGGAAAGTACTCGAAAAGACGAAAAGGGTAGCCAATTGGCTACCCTTCCCACTAGAACTTTTCGGACGCGAACTAAACGGCCGTCACGTTCTCTGCCTGCCAGCCCTTGGGTCCTTTGACGACGTTGAACTGCACGGCCTGGCCTTCCTTGAGACTGCGGAAGCCGTTTGTCTGGATAGCCGAGAAGTGAACGAAAACGTCTTCGCCATTCTGGCGGCTGATGAAACCAAAGCCCTTCGCGTCATTGAACCACTTAACGATTCCTTGTTCCATGGTGTTACATGTTCCTTCGTGAATTGAAATCAGGCTGAGTGAATCGGAGGGATATCGTCTGCAGATACGTGTTCCAGAGCAGCGGTCGATTGTTGCTCTCGGGTACGGCTCTTACCGTTCGCGTCCTTCCAAATCAGAAGCGCGAACATTGTAGCATTGAAAGATCAAAAATTGTAAGCAGGGCCATCTAAGAAATTCTAAGTCGATGAATGAAAAAGAGATACAGTTTTTGTGACCTGTGTCATCGACAAGTTCCCCCGTGAAATAACAAAGTGGATGTATGAGGTTTATCAATATTTCGGATCACCCCGTCAAGGATGCATCCGTCCAACCCAACGCCCTTGAGATGCTGCTTGGATGCCATGCCCGCATTCGTCACTTCATGCAGTTAAGCCGGACCCTGGCCCATGCCGAGTTCGCCCCCTCCGGTGAGATTGCGGAAACCGCAGAATCCATATTTCGCTACTTTAGCCGAGCCCTGCCGCTGCATGAGGCAGACGAGAACGAAACGCTCTTCCCGCGCCTGCAGGCTGCGGTGGCCGAGGGAAGCCTGGTGCGCGAAGCCGCCGAAACGATGGTTGAGCAGCATAAGGCGATCGACGAACTGGTAGTGGATTTGCTCTCGCTCTGCGACTCGCTGAGTCAACATCCCGAGGCTCTGCCGTCGCTGGAACGACGCATTGAGGATGTCACCTTCGCCCTGGACCAGATTTTTGACGCTCATCTCAAACTGGAAGAAACCGTGATCTTTCCAGCCGCCGTGGGCTTGCTGACCTCCGAACAACTTGAGGAGATGACGCGAGAGATGCAGGCCCGACGACAGCCACCAGCTCACAAGATTCATCTCGTGAACTAAACCGTTTCGCCTGCGCTATTCGTAGCGCAGGGCTTCCACGGGGTCGAGTTTTGCGGCTTTCGCAGCAGGATAGATTCCGAAGAACAGCCCAACGCTCATGGCCGCCGCCACGGAAGCCGGGATCACCCATCCGGGAACTGCCATGGGCCAGGTTGGCAGCACGACGTTGAGCAGCGCAATCAGCGCGAGGCAGAAGAGCACGGCGGCAACTCCCGCCGAGCCGGTAAGTACGATGGCTTCCACCAGGAACTGGCGCACCACGTCCTTGCTGCGGGCGCCGATGGCTTTGCGAACTCCAATCTCATGAGTACGCTCGGTGACCGACATCAGCATGATGTTCATCACGCCGACGCCGCCTACCAGCATTCCCACCGAGGCTACCGCGATGGTGAGCAAAGCAATGGAGCCCATGATGCTGCGGAACTGATTCGAAATCGCTTCGGCCGACGATATTCCAAAGCTGTCAGGTTTGTTGAACTGATCGTTACGGCGGCGGCGCAGAATTCCCGTAATTTCGTCCGTGGCCTGCGACTTCTTGCCGGGATAGGCACGGGCGGTGAGAAAGTTTTCCTTATCCTGAGGCCGATGTTTCAAGTAGGAGAGGTAGGGGATGAACACCTGCTTATCGGCGTTACCGTCGCGCAAAAATACACCCTTTGTCTTGCTCAGCACGCCGATCACGCGGAAGGTCATTCCGGTGACTTGCAGTTCCTTCCCGATTGCATCTTTGGCGGGAAATAGCGTCTCCGCCAGGTCGTATCCGATGACGGCAACATCGAGACGATGGCTGTTCTCGGTGTCATTCAGGAAGCGCCCCTGCTCGAGCTTCGCGTTTTGAACGGATTCGTAGGAGGGGGTTACGCCTTCGAAATTTACGGCGGTGACCTCTTTGCCGTTGTAGCGCGCTGTAGGGATGAAGTTTGGCGTGCCAGGCGTGAAGCTGGTGGAATCGAGCTCGACGCACACTTCTTTCACCGATGGCGCCTGCTCACGGATGGCGTCAGCATCTTCAGAGTTCAGAGGCTTGCGCAAGCGTAATTCCTGCGGCAAGCGTCCCATGTGAATTCCGGGTTCGAACTTGAAGACGAACAGCGTGTCGGTGCCGTATTGCTCCAACTGGGCGCGCAGATCCGCATCCACTCCGTACATGATGGAGAAGACCATAACGAGCACGACGACGGCGATGAACACTCCGAGCACGGTAAGCGCCGAGCGCACCTTGTTGGCCATGAGGGTTTCAAAAGCCATGCGTGCGCTTTCGCCAAAGGAGAAATATCTACGCTTCGAGTTCATCCGTTTGCTCCTTTAGGAATCGGCCCGCAGGGCTTCGATGGGATTGAGGCGTGCCGCTTTGCGGGCAGGATAGACGCCGAAGAACAATCCCACTGCGGTTGAAACGCATATTGCAACGATCACCGCCGAAAGCGGGACGGACATGGGCAATGGAGTGGTCTTGTCGAGGATGGTTGCCAAGACCCAGGCCACTAGGATTCCGATTACGCCGCCCATGGCACTCATGACCGATGCCTCAACCAGGAACTGGCTGAGGATGTCAGAGGTGCGCGCTCCGAGCGACTTGCGAATGCCAATCTCACGCGTGCGCTCGGTGACGCTGGCCAGCATTACGTTCATGATGACCACGCCGCCAATCACAAGAAAAATGGAGACGAAGCCGACCATGGCTCCAGCCAAGGTGCCGGTCAGGTTCTTCCAGAGATCCATGAGGTTATCGGATCCGAAGAGGCCGAAGTTGTCTTCTTCGTTGGGCGCAACATGGCGGCGGGCCCGCATTAACGCGCGGGCCTCGTCCTTGGTCTGCTCCATGTACTCCGGCGCGCGTGCCTGCACGTTGATATTGAAGCGATCGGTGTGGGTGCCATTGAGTTTGAGCCAGGTTTCGACGGGGATGTATATGAAGTTGTCCTGCGGTTGGCCCATCACGTTTCCGATAGGCTTGGCAACGCCGACGATCTCAAATTCGTATCCCTTGATGGTGACAGTTTTGCCCAAAGGATCGATTGTGGGGAAAAGCTTCTTCACTACATCGGCACCGATCATGGCAGTGAAGCTGCGATGGTCGTTGTCGTTGTCGCTGATATAGCGTCCGCGCACAACCTCTTCGGTGTCCATCTGTCCGATGTTCGCCGTGACGCCGCGAACCTGTACGTCTTCGGCGCTCAGGGATTCACGGCGTACGATATCGGTAAAGCGGCACTCCAGGCCGACCGCCTTGGGCAGTTTCAGGCCATCGCGCAATGCGATGTAGTCGTCGTAGGTGAGCTGCTTATTGCGTCGCGCAGCCTTTACGAATTCTTCCTGGCTGTTGATGATCCCATATCGCGAGATGAGGAACACTCCGTTGCCCATGTTCGCAACGCGCTCGGCGATGTAGGAGTTGGTTCCATTGATGAGGGCGACGACCAGAATGAGTGTGGAAACCGAGAGGATGACGCCGAGCAGCATTAGAAACGAACGCAGTTTGTGCGAGCGCATCGTCTCCAACGCAATGATGGTCGGTTCCTTAAGTCTGATTCCGCGCATGATACTCCCTGAACCTAGGCAACCGCCCGGCACTATGGAATACGCAGGAACATGCAAGAAGGTTCCCTGCTCCACTATGTAGGCTCGAATTTTACTTTATCCTACAAACCACTACGCTGGAATTGCGGTACGGACAGTCGGATAGAGGATCGTTCTCTGAACCGCTCGCGGCACTGCGGGGGACTTCCAGTCTGGACAGTTCGGAGCTGGGCAACACCGTCCAGCCTACGCCAAACTCTTCATGCAGGTGATGGAAATCTGCGGACGTGAAGTTCTTCCAGTTGTCCAAGGCGTGGACTTCGTGGGACCAGCGCTTTGCCAGTTCCGGGAACAACAGCGCCACGCCGGGGTCTTTATCCCAATCCGCCATTTGCCCTCGCTCGGCGAGCGCACGGAAGCCATGACAATCCTCACCATCAAGCCTCATGTAGTGCGGATCGAGCACGAAATACGCATTGAGCGGGGTGTTCGTCTTTACCCAGTCGAATGCCACAACCCAGTCGTTTCCCGTGCGATGGCCGGGCCACTCCACGTGATGCGAGGCGGGGAAGGAGTCGAATTGTGCATAGCTCATTCCGGCGGCGATCGGCAGCAGCAATAGCGCCCATCGCCAGAGCTTCTGACGCAACACGAACTCGGCCAGCAAACCTCCGGCGAGCAACACCATCACGATATAGGTCAAATGAAGGATGCGCAGCGGCTGGAAGTGCGTGAGCCGTTCCAGTTGTGGCGGAATCGTGATGACGCATCCGGCGGCGAATCCCAGGGCACAAAATAATGCGGTTCCCATCGCGACGGTTGAGGCCGGTGACAGCCCTCGCCGGCGTGCCAATTGCGCCATGCCCCACAGCACGAAGATGGGCGCGATGGCTCCCAGCCACTCGTACCACTCCCACTGCATAAGATAGTGCTGGGTGCGGCTTCGCGAAGCTTCCTGCCACTCCGGGCTGCCTTCTGCCATCAACGAGGCCAATAGAATGGGTGCGGAACTCGCAAACAGCACTGCCCGGCCTCCGAATCTGTGCAGGGGAATCATTAGCAGCGCAAGAAAGACCGAGCCATAGAAAGCCATCTGGATGTGGATGAGTGTCGCGCCAATCATCAGCAGCGCGGCCCAGGCGTAATCGTTCGTTGCGACCCTGGCACCCGATGCGCGGGGAACCACTCGCGCAACGGCCAACAGAATCAGCGCCATGGCCAGGGTTCGCGGGTGCAAATGCTGATCGACGATGAATATGCCGGTCCCCGCGATGGGCAGAGTAAGCAACACCGCGACCAGCAGGATTCCTCCCAGGCGCGCACGAAGCTCGGGAAACAACCGCGAGGCGAATGCCCACAGTGCGGCGAAGAAAGCCAGAAGGGTACCCAGGTAGTAACCGAAAACCGTCCAGTCCACCGGAATGCACAGCAGGCGCACGGTGGCCGCTACCAAGTCATCGAAGAGCGTGGGCCAGGTTTGTGGTTGAAAGAAAGACGCGTCGTGAGGATACAGAGCGGGGTTTACGTGAGCCTTGATCGCCGGCAGGTAGATCGCTTCGTCTTCAATCCCGTAGTGATAGCCGTGAATTAAAAGGGTGGCGGCCGCCACGAACATCAGCAGTGCAAGCAGGCATAAACGCGAGATTGAGGTTCCGTCCGAGGGCGCTTGCATGACGAGCAAAACCTAACGCTAATGACAATTGTCAGGGGCTGTCAATTTGGCTTTTGCAAGGATGCGCCATTGGGACATGTCCCCCAAGAGAGGAGATGGGGGCTTTGGATGGTTTCGGGTACTGGTAAAGCTGTGTTACCGTATGCCAAATACAAGGTCTCTCCCTGCGTATACAGTTTGATGCGCGGCAGCAACCGGATGCAGGCGCTTTGGAGTGCAATCATGTTCGGATTCGGGTTTAACAAAGAGAAATCGCGTGCAAACGCTGAGAAGTATTTGCAGCAAAACAAGCTGCAGAACGCCATCACCGAATACGAAAAGATTCTGCAGGTCGAACCTCGCGATCTCGCAATCCTAAATACTGTCGGCGATATTTATTCGCGCCTCGGACAGAATGAAAAGGCAATTGAGCGCTTCCGCGTGGTCGGGGAATCCTATTTGAACGACGGCTTCATCCTGAAGTCGATCGCGATGTACAAGAAGATCACCAAGCTTGATCCCAACGGGCTGCAGTCGCTGGAAAAACTCGCGGAGCTTTACCGCAAGCAGGGATTGGTGAGCGATGCCCGCTCAACGTTACTGCAGGCGGCCGAGGCTTACACACGAAAAGGCCAGTCCAAGGAAACGCTGCGGCTGCTGAAACAGCTTGTTCTGTTCGATCCGGAAAACGTGCAGGTCATCACCCGCACGGCTGACCTGATGACGCAGAGCGGCCAGAAAAACGAAGCCAAGGAGATGCTGACCCAGACGGCCTCCACGCTGGTGGAGCGACGTGCGCTGGACCCGGCTCAGAAGATTCTCGATCGGCTGATCGCACTCGATCGCGGCAACCTTCGCGCCCAGGAACTTCGCGCGCAGGTCACCCTTGATCTGGGAGATGCGCAGAAGGCAGTCGAACTCTATGAGGCGATCCCCGATCTGGACTCCCGTGGGGACGGGCTGCGGAATCTGCTGACGGCTTATCTTCAACTTGGCACTCTCGACGAAGCATACCTGGTGTGCCGCAAATTGATGTCGGTACACCATGATCCGGATGGCGTGCTGAAGGTTGCAGCTCGCTTATATAAAGAGAACGACACGCTGCGGGCACTTACGCTTTACAACGATTTTTCCGGCGAGGTGCTCGCGCACGATAAAGAAGACGTGATGGCGCACCTGCACGGAGCAGTCTCACGAGTGCGCAGCAATCCTGAGGCGCTGCAGACTCTCTACAATCTTTTCCAGCGCGCAGGCGAGAGTTCGATGATCGGCGAGATCCTCGAATTGATGGCACACGCCAGCGTGCAGAACAACCAGTTTGAGCGCGCTCGCGATGTTTACAAGGAACTGATCGAACTGGAACCGGAGAATGCCTCCCACATTCAGGGATACCGCCAGGTTTGCGCTCATCTCAACCCGGTTGACGCGCAGGCACCCGCGCCGGCTCCGAAGTTACCGCAGGAACCACACACGCTGGAGGAGTTTCGCACCAGCGCTGAGCCCGCCCTCCCGGAGCAGAAATATGCGCCATTCATAGAAGAAGAAATTGCCAACGCGCTTACCGAGGCTGAACTCTGCGAATCTTACTCCTCGAAGGCGCGTGGCATTTTATTCCTGGAAACGGCTCTGCAGAAGGCGCCGACTGACCTGCGCCTGAATCGAAGTCTCGCCACGCTTTGTCGCCAGGAAGGCGATTTGGCCAAGGCTGCGGCCTGTTACGCCACCATGCAACATGTTTTGGAGGAAATTGGGGAGACAGAGGCAGCGAGCTACTATTCAAACCTCTCGGGCTCCGCACAGACCACTACATGGGAGGCCAAAAGCAGCGAGTTCACCGCACGCGACTTCGATCTCAACGCGGATCCCGGCGCGAACTTCAGTGATGCGGCGGGTAGCACGGAGGAAATCGATCTCTCGGGCGAGTGGGAATCCGTTTGGCAGGATAATCCGGCGGAGAGTGTGGCGGACGCGGCCCCGACTCCGACCCTTGAAATTCCGGCACCCGCTCCGGCTGAAGCTGCGGAGGCATATCCCGAAAACATTACGGAGCTGCTTGAGGAAGTCCGCTTCTGTCTGGCTCAGCAGATCTGGTCGGAGGCGGAGACCGCAATCACACGGCTGGCGGCTGCCTGCCCGGAGCATCCTGAACTGCCGGCGCTCCGGTCGGAGTTGCAGCGACAGGAGGAAGTTCCCGCCCTCGCGCAGGAGACGCCGTTTGCTCCTGTCGAAGTTATCGAGCTTAATGAAGATATTTCGCCGCTCGACCTGAGCGAGTCCATTGCAATCCCGCCTTCAGAGTTGCCATTTTCTGCAGCTCCCAGCGTTGCACCGACCCTGAACTCACTGGCGGCTGAGTTGGATTTTGAGTTGGGAGACAGTTTCACTCCCACTCAGCAACCCCGGCGTGAAACTCCGGCGGCACCGGCACCGTTGCTCCCGACAGTAAGCGCTCCGGTAACGCCGCTTCCGCCTTCTCCGATTCCGCAGGCTCCGATGCAGTCGCAACCTGCACAGGAGCTTGTGCCACAGATGATCGCCGAGGCAGAGCCGGATGTGCTCGACGCCGTAGTCTCACCAAGCGTGTTCGGCAATTTACTGGCGGACTTTGAGCGGGATCTGGCCGCACCCGAGGAAGAACAGGACGATCCGGAAACTCACTTCAATTTAGGGATCGCCTTTCGCGAAATGGGATTACTGGACGAGGCTATTGGTGAGTTGCAGAAGGTTTGCAGAACGTCCGGAGGATTGAGCGCCGGACGCAAGCAGGATGCGTATATCTGGCTCGCCACCTGTTTTGTGGAAAAGTCCGTGCCCGAAGCTTCTTTCATCTGGTTCCTGAAAGCACTGGAGACTGCGCCCAATGAAGAGTCGCGCACGGCCGTGACCTATGAATTGGCCAGTGCATATGAGGCTGCCGGACGGAAACAGGAAGCGCTCGACCGCTTTATGGAAGTTTATGGCACCAATATCGACTACCGCGACGTGGCGAGCCGCATCCGGGAGTTGCGCGCGGCCAACTAGATCCCTGCTGGTGGAGAATTTCGTACGAAGCTCCAGGGTCGGATTCTGTCTTTTGCGCTCTTCAGCGTAGAATCAAACTCGTGCCTGCCGGGAGCTGCGCTGCAGTGTCTCTCGGCCACGCTGTGCCAATCACCGGAAAACAGAGACGCATCGAAGAGACGATGGAAGCAGGACCGCTGAAGCAGACATCACAACCGCCAGCGCCGGAGAAAGAGTCCGGTCAGCAAGTGCCGAATCACCCCCACCCACCGGTTTGGGCGCAGCGCCTGCTGCTGGTGGTGGAGGTGGCGATAGCCGTCTGGGCCGGAATACTGGTGATGGTGCTCCCGTGGACACGCCTCTGGACCGAGAACCCTCTGCTCTCCGGATGGCCGTACCTGAAGGTAATTCTCGATCAGAGTTTTGTGCGGGGAATGATCTCTGGCATAGGTCTTGTTGATATCTGGATGGGAATTTCGGACGCTACCCATTTTCGCGATCTACGGTAGTGACTCACTGCGCTGATTCCAGCTCAGTCGGCGCGAAACTCGCGCCGGGGTATTTACATCCAACGTTGCTGGAATAGACGTCAGGCTTTCGCCATCGCTGTCGTCGATGATGGTACAGAGTGTTTCAAGTATGTTGAATTGATAGTTCCTTTATGGCCGATCAAACAAAATTCACATCTTCTCGCGCACCTCTCGCTTACGAAAACGACACATTCCTCAAAGGGCCAGATGGACGCCCTCTTCGTATTCTGGCCGAATACACTGAGCCTCTCGCACGGTTCCGCCGCGAAAAAATCCAGGACACCGTCGTTTTCTTCGGCTCTGCCCGTTTCCACAGCCTAAGCATCGCTGAGGAAGCCGTTCAGTTGCTTGCCCGTCCGGGCTCAGCCGAACTTGCACCTAACCACGAGCAGGAAACTTATCGTGCCCAGCGCGCGGTGGACATGGCTCATTACTACGAAGCTGCGCGCCAGTTGGCGCATATGCTGACCAGTTGGACTCTCACTCTGCCGGGCAAACGACATCGCTTCGTCGTTACCACGGGCGGAGGTCCCGGCATCATGGAAGCAGCCAATCGAGGCGCTCACGAGGCGGGAGGAAAGACCATCGGTCTGAATATCGCTCTTCCCTTTGAGCAGATGCCTAATCCTTACATCACCCCGGAGCTCAATTTCGAGTTCCACTACTTCTTCATGCGTAAGCTCTGGTTCGCCTACCTGGCCAAAGGCCTCGTGGTGTTTCCGGGCGGGTTCGGCACGCTCGACGAACTGTTCGAGATTCTAACCCTGGCGCAGACCGAAAAGCTGGCCAAGAAGATGACCGTGCTTCTCTATGGAGAGGAATACTGGCGTCGCGTGCTGAATCTTGAGGCCTTGGCCGACGCGGGAACCATTGCGCCCGGAGATGTAAACCTCTTCGAATTTGTGAACTCTCCCGAGGAGGCGTTCGAAAAGCTGAAGGAGAACCTGGTGCGCGATCACCTTCAGTCGCCACCCCAGGCGAAGCGCCATCAACCGGAGATCGCCAGCACCCGAAGCTAGCTTGCGAGTCAGCGCGCTAAGTACAGAACCGCCATGCCCGTTTGCGAGCATGGCGGTTCTGTTTGAAAACACGGCAGCGCGGCTGCTAACCGATCCAGCTGCTCTTGACTGATACGGCTCCCACGCACCACATCAGAGCGTCTTCCAACTTCTCCCGCGAAAGCCCGTTCTCTTCCAGAAAGCCTGCGAACTCCGGGGTGTCGCGCAGGCGTCCAGCTAACGCACCAAGCACCGCCGCGTATTCGTCGGGGACATTCAGCTTCACGGCTCGGAGCAGGTCGTCAAACACTGCGATCACCTCGAACAGCAGGCCATCGTTATCTGCTTTTTCCGTGTTCGCAACGTAGAGCGCCTCACCGACGTCACACAGCAATTCCAACTCCGTTGGCAGCGGACGAACATCGCGAAAGCCGTTGTCGCTGGCCGCGAGCGCCTTCAGCGCGTCGTCGGGTTTGCGGAAGAAGAGAATACGATTGCCTCGCGTAATAGGGCATTCGCTGCCGTCATCAACCCCGATCAACGTGTAGAACTGCGGCCCTTCGGCGGTCGGATCCAGCCGGAAGCCGATCAGATAGAGTTCCCGGCTCACCGCCTTCGGCGGGAATGTAACGAACTGATTATTCATAGAAATATTTTAATGCGAAACTTTCATCCTGTATTTGCGTTTGCCTATGTAGAGATCACTCTCCTCTGGTGGAACCATGCGAAAAATCCTTCTCACCGTGTCTTGCGTTGTTGCCCTTGGGACTCTGATAGCTTGTGGCGGCTACAGCAACAGAACGCCAATTCCGACGCCGCCCTCGACCGGGAACAATGCTGGCTTCTCAACCGCCAGCCTTAACGGAACTTACGTATTCGCGGCGAACGGCACCACTCCCAACAACTTCTTCGCGGTAGCCGGGCAGTTTACTGCTGATGGTAATGGAAGAATTACGGCTGGGACTCGTGACACAGTCAACGATGGTGGCGGCCAGACGCTGAACGAACCATTCACGGGCACCTACACCGTCAATCAGGACGGACGCGGGCAGGCGCTCTTCAATGGCAGCTTCGGGCAGGTCATCTACCGCTTCGTACTGCGTGGCAATGGCGAAGCCACACTCTTCCAGATCTCGAATTCGAATGACGCCACCGGCAGAATCCTGCCTTTGCCGAATCCAATGCCTGCGACGACAAAGGCGCAGGTTACGTATGTCGTTCGGCTTGATGGTGAGGATCGGGGAAATAATACTTACGGCGCGGTGGGAGCCCTGACCTTTAACGCGTCGGGAAACACTGTCACTGGAACAATCGACGAAAACGATAATGGCACATTTAGCCCGCAACGGGCGGCAACGGGCAGTTACAGCTTCGGCAGCTCTCGCGGAACGGCGACCTTCACTGCAAATGGGATAAACCACAACTTCATCGTTTATCCCATCGCGCAGAATCGCATCGAGTTGGTGAGCACCGACAAAAACTTCTTTCTTCACGGCTACGGGCATGCGCAAGCAGCCCCGGCCACGAGCATTGCCACATTCAAAGGCGATCAGGTTTTCAACATCCACGGTTTTGACAGTGCTGGGTCCATTCTGGAGACAGGCCGGTTGACCCTGGACGGCGCGGGAAACATTACCAGCGCCATTGAGGACTTCAACGAAGCGGGCACGTATTTCGATTCTGTAGCGTTTGCAGGAACCTATTCTGTCGCAGGCAATGGCCGCTGGGCCGCAACCTTCACCTACACGACATCTACCTTGAGCATGGTGGGCTGGCAGGTTTCGCCGCAGATGTCGCTGGTGCTCGTTACGGGGTCGAATATTGCAAACTTCGGGATCGTCGAAACCGGTACCATGCGTGCGCAGACGATTGGACTGACAACAGCGAACATCTCCGGAAACTATGCTGAGAATCTTTCCGGGACCCTGGAGGGCGGCGGTAGCGTTGAGTCTTCCGGAAACTTTGACGGAGATGGCGCAGGCAGTCTCATCGGCACGATCGATTCGCAAACTCCAAACAGTATCAATACGGACATCGTAGAATCCGGCAACTACGCCGTTGCCGCTAACGGGCGCAGCAGCGGAACCATCGGTGCTGTCCCCGTTCACATTTACACCGTGGACGCGAACACGATCTACTTGATCTCCACCGATCCCGCCCGTCTATACCAGGGAATGATGGTGAAGCAGTAATCGCGCGGACACGAGTCGAGACTTCCGCCCTACCAGCGGGAGCAGCACTTCCGTTTAACCACGAAGCCCCGATCCATGTCCTGGGTCGGGGTTTTATCTTATTGTCAATTGCTGTCTTTTTTCGCACTCTTCCCACAGTTCCCCCTCCGGCGCGAAAAAGGTTCGATTTCTGGGCAGATGATGACTTTCTCTTTCGCACGGTCAGAGGTACTATCAAGTTTCATCTGTACTGAATTTTCTGGCAGCAAATGGATGGGTTGGCATGAAAATTGGTGATTGGCTCAAGTCGGAAGTGGAATACGGGCGCGATCTTGCGGGCTCTGGGTGGACCGGTGCTCGTTCCGCGTACGAATTAATCCTTGAAGGCCAGCGCGTGGGAGAGATTCTGGGACGCTCCATACGTGCCTCATGGGCGCCCACTGCGATTGGCGCAGGCGTAGGTGCGCTTTGCGGTCTGCTAGTACAGCGCCAGAAGCCAAAGCCAGCAGCGATTGTCGCTCTGGGAGTGGTGGGCGGGGTCGTAGGCTTTACGGCCGGCGTCGCCTGGGATACTCGCCAGCTTTCCTCCGGCATCGCCCGCGGAGCCATGCGCAAGATGGGCACTACGCGTGACTCACACTGGCTCGGCAAACATCCCATCAACTTCGGTTGATGTGGCGGGGTGGGTGCGGGCTGAATTGCCATAAATGATTTGCGTGTACACAAAAAAGCGGAGAGCCTGAATAGCTCTCCGCTTTTTGTTTCAACCCTGTTACATCACCTCGACGTCGCCTACTTTCTTGCTGGCCTTTGGGGGCTTCGGGGGCTTAGCCGGAGGCTCAGGCGGTTCTGGCATGGAACCATCGGCTTTGCTGATTTCAATATCGCCGGTATCGGCCGTGACATTGATCTTCACGCCGCCTTTTCCCACCGTTCCCGACGCGGTCGATGCACCGGTATGGCTCTCTGACCGCACACTCTCGAAGTCGCTTGCAATATCGCCGTGGCGGGTCGCCATCTGGTATTGGAAGTTCGCCCTCGGAGGCAGCCTCAGGTGCACATTGCCGTGATGGGTGGTCAAATCAAGATTGCCCAGCGCCGCTGCCGTGCTAGTTTCCAGGGTGATGTCGCCGCGATCATCCGTAATGCGAATGTCGCCTCTCAGGTTGCGCAGATTCACATCTTTGGCCTTGGTCGACAGTGCGATGGGCCCATGCAGTCCGTCGCCCTGCAGATCGCCGGAATCCATTGTCAGGTCGCCTTCCAACTTCGCAAATTGCAGGTCCGTGCGCGAGGTGCGGATGGTCACTCCCTTTTGCAGTTTGGACAGGCGCGTGTCGCCGAAGATATCGGCAGTAATGAACACCGTGCCGGAGATGCTGTCGAGCGAAAGATCATCCAAACGCCCGTCAGCAGCCACGTTGCCGGTTACGTTGCTGGCGTGAAGCGAGCCATGCTTGGTGACCACATTGATATTTCCCGTCACCTGGTCCACGGTCACATCGCCGCGCTCCGAGTTCACCTTTATATCGCCGGTGCGTTGCGAAACGGAGACATCGCCGCGCCGTACGCTCACTTCCAGATCGGCCTTGACCGGAACGTACACCTCTATGTCCGAGGCTACGCCTTTGGGTCCGGCAGATTCCGTGTTGCCCTGCACATCTACGATCCTGCCCTGAACCTGGATGCGCGGCGTCGTCGACCGGTTTGTCGAATCGGCTTCACCCTGGCTGCCGGCAAAAACGCGCTTGTGATATACCACTTTGACCTGCGGCTGATCCCAGTTGTTCACCGTGATGTTGCCGCGCTCGCAGGTCACGCGAACCGTGCCGCCCGCGGGAAGTTCCTGCGCAAGCTCGCCGTCATAGGTGTACTCACTGCCGAACAGATGCAGCAGGTCGTCATCCACATCGACGTTGTCTCGCACCGATCCCCAGTTGATATCATTCCGTCCGTGGAAAGCGGCGGTCAAACCGGCTCCAACCGCAATCACAAGTACCAGCAGAAAGATCGTTCCGCCGCCCATTGCAGGAACGGGACGCTGCGCACTGCGGGCCGCGAAGAACTCCGCGAGACGTATCAGTCCGATCAGAACCAGCAGCAACGGCCAATACTTCACAAAATTGTGAAACAGCGGGATCGTGTAGCCGAAATTTCTCAGCAGGAACAATCCGCCAATCGTGATCAGGATCAGCGGTCCCACCACCGAATGACGGCGTGGCGGAGGTACGTACATTGGTCCGGGGCTAGCCATTGTGCACCTCGTTCTCGCCGTTGCCGCTTCCAAGGTTCCCCGCGATCGGAGCAGGCGGTGGCGTTACCACCGGTCCGCCCGCCGGAGTCATGTTTGGCCCGACTGGCTGGTAGGGAGGTGGATACTGACCTGGGTAAGGCGGTGGATACGGCCCGGGATTAATATGCCCGCTGTCGGGAACGACGTAGCGCAACACCTTGATCGCTCCGATCACGATCAACAGGATCGGCCACGTACGATGGAACGGATAGTCAGCCATATTCGCCAGAAGAAATAGGATTCCCATGGTGACCAGCACAGCCGGCCCCATCAGGCCACTGGTGCTGCAACGGCCACATTTGCATGCAGGATTCGGTCGATAGTATCCCATTGGTTCCTCCTTACCGCTCCCCGCGCTGACGTTTAATAAACAGAAACACACCAATCGTGATCAAAATTACAGGCCAGAAATGCGACACCCAGCTGAAACTGAACCAGCCCAGGTTCGCCATCAGCAGAATTATTCCCAGGCCGATCAATACCACGGCTCCGACTGGATTGCGCTCGCGTTCCTTGGGAGGCGCGTAGCCCGGAGCTGCGTAGTAAGTGCCTTCCGGTCCCGAGTAATAGGTGCCCTGTGGACCCACAAAGCCGGAGCTTCCGGGGGTTGCTCCCCCCGGAGCCTGACCGTATCCTCCCGGTGGAGGCGGAGGCGGCGGAGCACCGGGATTCACACCCGTATCCGCGGCTTGACCTGCGTTGGGCGCAGCGCCGCCCGGGGAGGGTGCGCCGGGAGTGGCCGCGCCGGCCTGCTGCCATTTATTTCCAATCTCCTGTGCCGCGTATTCAATGCGAGTTCCCAGTTGTTCGCCCGCGTGCTCCATGCGCTGGCGGAAAGTGCCCTCGCGCCCTTCGAAGATCGCATTCAACCCGAGTGGGTCCGGGATCGGCAGTCCATAGCGCCGGGCCTTGGCCGTTGACCATGCGTCAAAGACCATGTAGAACAACCACGCCGGGATCAGGATTCCAGCAAACGCTCCCATGCCGTGATCCGACAGCCAGATGAGCGTGCTGAACACGATGACGTGTACGAAACCTTTTAGGAACTGACCGTTATAGAACGCTCCCACGCCGGGGATGAATCCCAGAAAGAGTGCCAAGCCCGGGCTTGCATCCTCGGGATTCCGAGGTGGCGGATACTTGCCAGTTGCCGGTCCGTAATTGCCCGGAGCCGCTCCAAAGTTCCCACTCTTTCCGGGATTGATCCGGGCGGCCAGGCAGGATTCGCAGAAGATGGTTCCCTGCACATCGCGTTTGCATACCTCGCAGAGCGCCTTGCCACAGGTGCGGCAGTAAGCTACCGCTGCCGTGTCGGTGTGTTGTGCGCAGTTCATATTTCTCTCCTCTGCTTCGCAAGTATGCCGGGATAAGATATTACAAACGACTCAATCCCATTCAACGATGCCGCGTATTGCGCGTTCTGACCGCGACTGAATTCGCGATGCGGACGCCGGTCTGGCTCGCTGTTCTGGTTCTGCTCCTGCGTCTGATTGCTATTCTTTTCGCGACGGCGATTCTTCTGTTCGCGCTCGCTTTCATCGCTCGCGTTGCGCAGATCGCGCACTCGCGACTCAATCTCATAAACTAGACGCATGTTTTCGTAATACTTCATCAACTTGTTCTGGCTGCTGTAATACGTATGGCTCAGGTTGTGGGGCGTCAGGTCCTTGATGCGGATCTGTGCCATGTTCAGCACCAGGGTGATGGAGAAGAAAGCCATGCCCATCGACATCCCAAAGCGCGGCGTCAACACCGGCGCAAACACGATCCTCGTCTGAGTAAGGAAGCGATCCCACGCCGTTCGCCGCGGCTCGGCCTTGGCCGCCTGCTGGGCGGCGCCGCTGGTGGCGGCAAGAATCTTGTGCACCAGATTTCGCGGAGGCTCGACGTCCTCCACTTCGTTCAACCAGGCCACGCCACTTATGACTTCGGCAAACAACGTATTGCACGCCGGACAGCCAGCCTTGTGCTGCTCAAAGCGCTCACGCCGCTGACCGTTCAGAGTGCCGTCAATGGCCTCTGTCAGCAGAGCGTCGAACTCAGTGCACTGCATTCCGGGTTTAGTTTCGCCCAACATCTCAATTCACCTGCCTCGCCTTTGTTCAACAGCCCGGATACATTACTAACCCGGGTTACAGGGCTTGCTTATAAGTACGTTGTAACAGTCTCGCTAGTTCCGCGCGTCCGCGATTGATTCTGCTTTTGACCGTTCCCTCAGGCACTTTCAGAACCTGGGCTATCTCCCGATAATCCATATCCTGCAGATCGCGTAAGATCACCGCTTCGCGCAGGTCTGGCGAGATCTGCTGCAAAGCCCGGTGTACCATCTCCCGGCGCTCACGGCTCTCTACGTGAACCTGCGCGCTAGGGCCATCGGAGGCCAACCGCTCCGCCAGGGTCGGCCCGTCCTCGTCCGCACCCTGAAGTGCGTCTATGGAGTCCGTGGCCCGGTCATTTCGTGTCTTGCGGAAGTGGTCCACCAGCAGGTTGCGCGCTACGGTGGTCATCCAGGTATTGAAAGATGCTTTTTCGCCGTCGAAGCTGCCCACCGTGCGGAAGACCTTAATGAAAACTTCCTGGGTCAGATCCTGGGCGTCGTCTGCCGAACCTGCGAAACGATAACAGATGTTATAAATGCGGCGATGGAAGCGCTGAACAATCTCTTCCCAGGCGACAGGGTCACCGGATGCACAGCGGCGTACAAGTTGTGCGACGACTTGTGCCTCTTCCAACCGAGCCTCCACCTGCCGGCTTTGAATAGCCGTAAACAGGGTCAGCATAGGCGAAGCGGTGCCGGTAGCCATGCTGACTTGATACGTAATTCCAGCGCACAAAGTTCATGTGTGCCTGTAAGCCTCTGAATTTTATCAGCCTTCTCGCCGTCGGAACCAAACTCGAGCGAAGCTAGTCTCGCAAGACTCCTGAACGGGACCCAACGCAGCCAGCTCCTCCTGCCCAAAGCTCTCACTTGTAGCAAAATAGATTCATGACCTCCGTGCGTATCGACAAGTGGCTATGGGCCGCCCGATTCTTCAAAACTCGTTCGCTGGCTTCTAAGGCCTGTGAGCTCGGCAGAATTCTCTTGGGTGGACAGCCCGCCAAACCTGCGCGCGAGGTTCACGTTGGCAATATGTTACGGATTACCAACGATGGCGGCGACTTCGAAGTCGAAGTTCTCGGACTGAGTGATCTGCGAGGCCCAGCGTCCGTTGCGCAAACGCTCTATCGCGAAACCGAGGCGAGCATCGAGCAGCGCAAGAAAGCCGCCACCGAGCGCCGCGCCTTGCAGGAATGGGAGATACTCCCCCCAGAACGGCCCTCCAAACGCGACCGCCGCGAAATCATCCGATTCCGGGGCAGGGGCTGACCTGACGCGAGGAACATCGAGCCGGATAAATCCTGTGGCGCGGAACGCGTGCTAGTATTTTCCCCATGTCTCACAGGCCTCGCTGCGCACGCGCCATTCTTGTCCTCAGCTTCGTTATCACGATCATGGCGATCACGCCTGCTCTCGCCGCCCAAACTGCACCCGTTGCAAGCGATGTCACCGTTCTCCACGCCGCCCACCTGCTCGACGTAGAACGTGGCGCGCTGGTCAGTCCCGGCGAAGTGCTCGTTCGCGGCAACCGAATCGTCGAAGCCGGTGCCTCCGTCACCCATCCCGCCGGAGCCAAGGTCATCGATCTCGGCGACCTCACACTGATGCCCGGCCTGATCGACGCCCACATTCATCTTTTCCTTCATCCCGGCGCCGAAGACCTGCAGACCGTCGTCGAGTCTGTTCCTACGCGCACCATCCTTGCCGAAATCGCCGCTCGCGATGACCTGATGGCCGGATTCACCGCCGAGCGCGACATGGGAACCGAAGGCGCGGGCTCCGCCGACTCCGCCGTGCGCAACGCCATCGACTCAGGACTCATCCCCGGCCCGCGCCTCCGCGTCAGCGGCAACGCCATCGACATTCTCGGCGGCCACGAAGACGCCAACCGATTCAATCCCGCCGAACACATCTCCTCCAACGCAACCTACGCCAACAACGTGGACGAACTCATTGCCGCTATCCGCCAACAGCTTAAAGAAGGCGCCGACTTCATCAAGATTTATGAGACAGGCCCCGACCGCCTCGTGGACGGAAAGTTCACCACGCCGTACCAGTACACCGAAGCACAACTCGCGACCGCCGTCCAGGAGACCGCGCGGCGTGGCACTCGCGTTGGCGTCCACGCCACCGGAGAGCCCGGAACGCTTTACGCCGCCCGCGCCGGAGTCGCTTCCATCGATCACGCCGATCAGCTAGGCCCGGAAACGATGCGCCTGATGCGCGAAAAACAGATCTACGCCGTCCCCACCTTCACCATCTCAGAGTATTTCGCTGACCACGCCGAATCGCCCTCAGCCGCCGAGCGCCAGCGCAACATGCTTGCCTTCCACGCCGCCGAATTCCGTAAGCAACTCGCCGCCGGAGTCCCCATGGCCCTAGGCTCCGACGTCGGCCCCTTCCCCCACGGCACCCAGGCCCGCGAATTCGAACTCATGGTGCAATACGGCATGTCCCCCGCCGACACCCTGCGCGCCAGCCTCCTCAACGGCGCCCGCCTTCTCGGATGGCAAAACGAACTCGGCCAACTCAAACCCAACTTCTACGCCGACATCATCGCCGTCCCCGGCAACCCCCTCACCGACATCTCCGTCCTCAAGCACGTCACCTTCGTGATGAAGAACGGCGTGGTCTACAAGAAATGATAGAAATTCACGAGGGTGCCCCGACCGGGTGGCCCACTCAACGTTCCTTTCGTTGAGTGGGGCTCTTGCTCTTGCTCTTGCTCTTGCTCTTGCTCTTGCTCTTGCTCTTGCTCTTGCTCTTGCTCTTGCTCTTGCTCTTGCTCTTGCTCTTGCTCTTGCTCTTGCTCTTGCTCTTGCTCTTGCT